>OCVT010001148.1_pt1 | contig 11339 bp, 9 predicted proteins | sample 1539111 | NCBI WGS metagenome assembly OCVT01 (sample SAMEA3991482, study PRJEB22521) | metagenome | biome: anthropogenic terrestrial biome; feature: sewage plant; material: raw primary sludge | place: Sweden | collected 2012-09-26 | reverse complement strand
CGTACACTCTTTCCCTACACGACGCTCTTCCGATCTCACCAAAATGGTGCGGCTCCTTGTTTTATATATCTGCGATATTCTATTCCTTATTTTGCTACATAACGAACAATAGTCTGATCACGATCAGGACCAACTGAAACAATCTTGATTGGAACTTCTAGATAATCCTCAAGAAAATCAATATAATTATTAAAATTATCAGGAAATTGATCTTCGCTGCTAACCTTGTTCATATTCGTTTTCCACCCTGGCATTTCCTTATAAACGGGCTCTACCGTTTCTGTTATATCAAAAGGGAATTCATCGGTTTCAACGCCGTTAATCTTATATGCAGTACAAGCTTTTATTGTATCAAAATCATCCAGGACATCACTCTTCATCATTATAAGTTGAGTAACACCATTAATCATAACGGCATATTTCAAAGCAACCAAATCAATCCAGCCACAACGACGTTCGCGTCCCGTCACCGCACCATATTCATGACCTATCTCACGTATTTTTTTACCTGTCTCATCAAACAACTCAGTAGGGAATGGTCCACTACCGACACGAGTGCAATAAGCTTTAAAAATGCCATATACATCGCCTATACGACGAGGAGCCACACCTAATCCAGAACAAGCCCCTGCACATATCGTATTTGAAGAAGTAACAAATGGATACGAACCAAAGTCAACATCAAGCATTGTGCCCTGAGCACCCTCCGCTAATATATTTTTTCCTGATTGCAATAAATCATTAATAATCCATTCACTGTCAACAATCTGGAATGTCTTCAGTTTTTCAACTCCCTCAAACCATTTTTTCTCAATTGGAGCCAAATCATACTCATATTTGTAATGAGCCAATAAATCCTTATGACGTTCTACTGCGGCATTGTACTTATCCATAAATTTAGGGCTAAGCAAATCGCCAACTCTCAGACCATTTCTACTAACCTTATCCGTATATGTAGGGCCGATACCCTTTCCTGTCGTACCAATCTTTCCTTTCCCCTTGGCAGACTCCAGTGCAGCATCCAGCAATCGATGAGTAGGTAAAATCAAATGGGCTTTTTTTGAAATATAAAGACGTTGGGTCAAATCGTGACCAGATGCCTCCAACGATTCCACCTCCTCTTTGAAAAGAGCTGGATCAAGAACAACACCATTACCAATGATATTTACCTTTCCTCCTTGGAATATTCCGGAAGGAATAGACCGAAGAACATATTTCTGGTTTTCAAACACCAAAGTATGGCCTGCATTTGGACCTCCTTGAAAACGGGTTACGGCATCATAATTCGGAGTAAGAACATCAACAACCTTGCCTTTGCCTTCATCTCCCCACTGCAGTCCTAATAATACATCAACTTTCATTTTTGTGTTTTTTTTAATTACGCAATTCTCCAAATTGCTATTTAATTAAATTAATAAATACTTATCAAATTTTCGAGTCTGGTAGATAGACTCATTTCAGTGCATAAATTTCCGATATTTTTTCCACATATCAAAATTTACTTACATTATAAAACAGACTTCTGGACGGATTGTTATTCCAAATCTCTCCAGAACATCTTTGCATATCACAGATGAAAGTTCTTCAACCTCCTGACCTGTAGCACCTCCACAATTATAAAGAATCAAAGCTTGCTGGGGATAAACACCAACCCGTTTATAAGTTTTACCCTTCCATCCACATTGTTCTATCAACCAGCCTGCTGGAATTTTAACATTTCCATTTGATGCTGGATATGATGGAATATCAGAATATCTGCTTTTGAGGTCTTCAAAAATAGACGAGGAAACAATGGGATTCATAAAAAAACTGCCGGCACTCCCTACATTATGGGGGTCTGGCAATTTGTTTTTTCTTATAGATATTATTGCTTGTCTGACAGTCTGCAAATTTATTTCTGGATAAGTGGACATGGCCTCCTTTATTTTCCCATATTCCAATTTGAGAGTTCCTTGTTTTTGCATTTTAAATATCACATGGTGCACAAAATATCGGTTTTTCCATTCCGTTTTAAATTTGCTATGGCGGTAACCGAAATCACACTCTGAATTATTAAAAATATATTCATCACCCCTTTCGGCATCTACCACTTCCACTTGATGGATAATGTCTTTTGCTTCCATACCATACGCTCCCACATTTTGCACAGGAGCAGCCCCCACTTCACCAGGTATGTATGATAAATTTTCAGCTCCATACAAATTGTGGCTTACACAATAGCTCACAAAGTCATCCCAATTTACGCCAGCTCCGACACGCAATAAAACAAAAGTATCGGAATTGTCAACAATTTCTATGCCTTGTATCCGTGAATGCAAAACGAGTCCTTCAAAATCATGAATAAATAACAAATTGCTGCCGCCTCCAATATGCAGATATAACTGTTTTTTTAAATCATATTCTCTTACAAGAGATTTCAACTCCTGTAAAGTATCATACTCAATAAACATTTTGCACTTGGCGTCTATGCCAAATGTATTATAGTGTAGCAATGAAAAATTCTGTTTTATATCCATTTTTATTTACTGAATGAAGCTTTATGTAAAGATAATAAAAACACACGATTTTTTCTTAAATTTGTAACCAAAATGAGCAAATATACTGTCATATTATCAGTCACCAATAATCTGGAGACGGACCAACGAGTAAATAAAGTGGCCACATCTTTACAAAAGATGGGATTCATAGTGACTGTGCTTGGCTGTAAAAGCCGACCTTGCCATCCATACACTCCTCCATACAAAATATCCAGACTATCCGTAATATTCAAACACGGTTTCCTATTTTATGCAGAAATCAATTTTCGATTCTTTCTATACCTATTATTTCATCATTACGATATTCTAGTCAGCAACGACACTGATACGATTTTACCCAACTTATTAATAAGTAAATTAAAACACAAAAAATGGATAGCTGATTTACATGAACTATTTCCAGAAGTACCAGAAGTTACAAATAGGAAACTGGTAAAAAAAATATGGACTAAAATTGAAGATCTAAGTTTCCCCTATATTACACATGGATACACCGTGTGTGAATCCATAGCTAACTATTATAATAATCGTTATGGAATTCATTTGGACGTAATAAGAAATATACCTTCATTTCACTCATATACAGGAAAAAAGACAAAATTAAACTATGATGGTCGCAAAATAATCTTATATCAAGGTGCGGTAAATGAAGGAAGAGGCATAGAATGGATAATGGATTCCATGCAATACATTGATAATGCTGTATTTATAGTCATTGGTAATGGGGATTTGTATCAATCGTTGAAACAACAATCAGAAACAAATCTTAAATACAAAAACAAAGTCTTTTTTTTAGGACAAAAAACATATACTGAACTTAGGGACTACACGCTTAGTGCTGATTTAGGCGTATGTCTGCTACGCAAACAAGGATTAAGCTATTACTATTCATTACCGAACCGGATATTTGACTTCATGCAGGCACACGTACCTATTCTTGCTACTAATTTTCCAGAAATAAGCCGAGTCCTTTTGCACACTCATACAGGATTGACCATTAATAAAGAAGACCCTCGATACATAGCCCAGATAATAAAACTGATACTAAAACAAGGCATCAATCACAATGATTTTGAGATTGCCGCCAAAGAATATACATGGGAAAAAGAAGAAATAAAATTACAAGCAATCTACGAAGGTATTACCAAATAATTATTCAAAAATGAAATATCTAACAAGACTTTTTATATGGGTGATTATAGGATTTGCCGTATATTGTATATATAATGCAAATGTCAAATGCTTATATTTAAAAAAAGCAGGAACCCTACATGAATCATTTAATGAATCCCAGTGGAAACTTGTCGGTAATCTAAGCGTATACGGTGAAATAAACGAAAAAGATTTATACTTTTTACAAAATCTCACAAGACATCGCATTCATCAAATTGGAATTCTCCATCATATCAATTTAGAACAAACAAGAGGAGTGAAAAATTTGCCTATTGGAATTTTTGACAATTGCATAGAATTAACCAGACTAACTTTGCCTCAAGAAATGGATTCAATTAACAATTATGCATTGAGAGGGACTGGAATAAAACTCTTTTATTTACCGCATAAAATCAAATATATTTCCCCTTCAGCATTCGATGACTGTTACGCTCTAAAGAAATTCACCATAATCAACAACAATCAATATACCACAGACGAAGAAGGGACGCTATATTTCAACAAAAACACTTTGTTTCGTTTCCCCGAAGGACGACTCACAAGGGAATACACAATAGACAATTCGGTTTCGGTCATCGGTGATTGTGCTTTTGAGAGTTGCTACAACTTGTATGAAATTAATGCAGGACCACAATTACAAGAGATTGGGAATTTCTCTTTTTCCGGATGTTCTCAATTACGGACGTTACATACAACTGACAACATTAGACGAATCGGACGTTATTCTTTTTTCAATTGTTCCAATATAGATTCTATCTGCATATATAAAGCAAATGATATTCCCGATGGAGCCTTTTATAATTGCAAAAATTTGAATCACATCATAATAAGTAATAGCCTCAATAGAATAGGCCAATATTCCTTTTATAATTGCAGTAATTTACGAAACATGGTACTGCCCCAAACTCTCAAGAAAATAGAACAGTCTGCATTTAAAGGTTGTAGCCATTTGTTTTGGATGGATTTGCCAAATGAGATAAGAGACATAGGTAAATGCTCATTCATGAATTGTCGGGGACTAATGGCCATTGATTTGCCAGTAAGACTCAAAATCATCAATGACAGTTTATTTGCTGGATGTTCCAAACTAATGCAAATAATAATTCCAGCGCAAACAAGGTCCATAGGCACTGGAATATTTAATGGATGTGACAACCTTCGCGCCATTCATTGCCTATCACAAAAGCCCCCGACCTGCATCAATGACAATAGTTTCTCAGGATTACATACTCACGATTGTACATTATATGTGCCAATAGGAACCAGCCGAAAATATAGAATGGCGATTGGATGGAGAACATTCTCCTCTATTATTGAAGAGTAAAAAAAATTATCGATTAAATGGGGCTTTTTTTATATTTAGATATTTAGAAATCTTCTTGGTTTAAAATATGGAACATCCGTTCTGTTTTCGTATATTTGCAAAATAAAACATACAGATATCAAATCCGATTTCGAAATGTTTTGATACATTAGATTATAAAATGGGAATAATAAATTCTATAAAAAAAATATTTGCAGGAAATGATGAGATACCTGCATCTGCACAAAAAAATATAACTATAGATACATACTCTCCTGTCAATGAACTTATAACAAAGAGAGAGATGAAAGATTTGGGTATTCTCTGTGTTAATGGTCCTGCTCGTGCAGGTAAAGATGCAGAAATATTCGATTTCATCAAAATGATGTGTGAGAAGCACGGCAGATTGAGAATTCTGGATTTAAGTCAAATTGTTGGAATGGAAGAGGTCAAAGAATCCGCATTGGAAAATTGCCAATGTTTGACTAAAATCATTTTACCAAATGGATTACGCAAAATTAGCAGTGATGCTTTTATGGGTTGTTCCAACTTGGAAACTGTAATTTTACCCGATGGATTGGAACGAATCTACGAAAATGCATTTGCCAAATGTCCAAAACTCAGAGAAATCACACTACCCCAGAGTCTATTCAGATTGGGCAAAGAAGCTTTCAATGGAGATGATGCTTTAACCCAAATCTCTATTCCTTGTAAAGTTGAAAGTATCGGAACTGGCGCTTTTAATTGTAAAAACCTGATTTCATTGGTGGTAGAGCCTCACAATCCTAGTTACATTTCTGACAACGATGTGCTATATAGCAGAAATGGTAGTGCATTGGTAAAATATGCAAATGGGAAAAAGGATTCGGAATTCGTCATACCTCAGCATGTAGCAAAAATAGGCGAAGACGCTTTCGCCGATTGTCAATCGCTAACGTCCGTCATACTACCCCAAGGTGTAAATATCATTGCAAAAGGAGCATTCAGGTCATGTTCTAATATTGTCAGTATTGTAATCCCCGATGGTGTTGAAAAAATTGACGAAGAAGCTTTTGCTGATTGTAAAAATTTACGATCCATTTCTTTGCCTCAAGGAATGACCAGCATTGGGAAACGGGCTTTTTGTAATTGTCAATCAATTGAAGAAATAATATTGCCAAGTTCAATTATGAAAATAGATGATGAGGCATTTCTTAATTGTAGCAAATTAGAAAATATCAACATTCCAACGACCGTTGAATATGTTGGTAGAGATATTTTAAAGGGATCTATTTCTGAAAAGAAATCAATATAAAGGTCTTTAAACAGTTTTGCAGTCCAACAAATATTTCTTTTTGGGTTGGTCTAAAATCGCAAAAAATTCAATTTTGTAATTATTCAATTGGTATTTCCTGAAATATTTGTTTTTTTTATGAAATAAAACTATATTTGAATAATAAAGTGCGCAAGTGGCTCATTTTATAGTCCCTATACTTCATTTTCCACCTTAATAAAAAGAGCTGATATTCATCGGTCACATGATTGTTCGCCATCGTGCTTTTGCACAAGGTAACAATCATTTTTTATTTTGCACTTTTTTCTTTATGAATAATGGCAATAAAATGGATACATACATAGAAAAACAGATTGAATGTCATGGACTCCAAACGCTCAATAAACAGTTGGAGACTATCAAGCATATAAGTAAACTTATTATTACTGGAATTCCAAGCAAACAAGACATTGAATCAATATCGACATTGTCATATCTTGAATTTTTAGACCTGTCTCATGCAAACATGATGGAAATAGGAGACCTTGCATTTTCTTTTATGCATAGCCTTCACTACATCAAACTACCCTCCACTCTCAATAAAATCAGCGAATCTGCATTATGTGGATGTTACTCTTTACAAGAAATCAGCATAGAGGATAATCCCGTATTTTTTTCAGAAAACAAATCATTGTGCCAAAACATAGAAGGACATATGACATTGATCAAAGTGCCGTCTGGCACATCAAAGACGTATATCACCCCAAAATTGGCAACACACATATCAGCATCTGCATTTAATAATTGCAACAAAATTCAGAACCTGATCTTTGGAGAGTCTGTAACAGAACTTGAAGAACCTGAATTCTACGAATGTAAATTCGACCATATAGAATGCAAAAGTCACATTCCACCGATATGTCATCGAAATTTTCACAAGGTATCCAGACCATGTAAAACATTGATTGTTCCTCAAAGTGATGTACAAATATACCAAACAAAAACATATTGGAACAATTTCATTCAGATAACTGGAAATTGCGAAGCATCGGCCTTTTTATTCTAATAATACGCTATACACAAAATTTAGATTGATCTGATACAATGACTCCCAAAAGAATCAAAAACGAGCCTAAAGCAGAATTAAAGGATATTGGCTCTGATAAAAAAACAATAGAAGTAACCATTGTTGATATGGGATTCAAATAGACCAGATTGGTAGCCTTCATCACCCCTATGTGCTTTACAACAAAGGCCCATGCAGAAAAACAAGCCAACGAAGCACACAAAGAAAGGTAGGCAATATTACCTAGCACTACAGGTTTCGCAAAATCAGAAAGAGGAAATTGCCATGGTCGCCAAAGAAATAACGGAGACACGGTAATCACCCCATAAAAGAAAACCTTTCTTGTAAGAAATACCGAACTATATCTATTAAGAAGTTTCTTAATCAATAAACTATAAATAGCCCAACTCAAACAAGCCACTAATGCCAAAATATCCCCAATAGAGTTTGGTTTAAGCATAAATCTGCCATTAGATATCAGCAAAAAAACACCCAATACTGCCATAATGGTCCCTAGAACGAGATTCCATGTAACATGCGTTTTTCGACGATAGATTACAACCGCCAATATTGTTGCCAGCAAGGGAGATGAACACACGATAAAGGACACATTGGTTGTATAGGATTGACTTAACGCATAATTTTCTGTAACAAAATACAAAGAACCACCAACTACACCAAGAACTATCATTTGAAATTCATCCTTGATATTGTTGGCAAACAATATTCGCGGAGAAAAGAACCAAATGAAAAAATAAGCGACCAAAAATCGGACGAAAAAAATTTCATGGGGAACAAGTCCATTTGTAATAAGGACTTTAGTACTCACAAATGTAGTTCCCCAAATAAGTACAATTATCACACCCAATATAAAGTAAAACCTGTGGCTTCCCATTTTAAAGTATTTATATTACATAATTCAAAAGTCCCAAAAACAATTTAAAAAAACACTTCTTAAAATGAAAAACATCCCACAAAAAAGCGAATAAATTAAAATGGAAGTATTTTTGACATATAAGAAATAAAAATCACAAATAAAATCATTATTATATTGCAAATAAATAGTTAACTTTATCCAAACGAAAACTTGAACAGTTATGAATATTGTGCAAAAAATATTTTCTGCCACATTTATCCTGATGGCAATATCAGGTGCTGCCGTAGCACAAGAATCAACGGAAATCACAGTATCAACTGCAGGTAGTCTAAAAGACAAAATGCTAGGAGAAACGTGGAAAGAAGTTAAAAGTATAAAAATATCAGGACCTATAAACGCTGAAGATATCAATGTTCTGAGTAAACTCACCAAAAAGGACGAAGGAAAGTTGTCTGTCTTAGATTTAAGCCAAGCTCAAATGTATTTATTGGGTGATGAAGCTTTTGCTGAGGGAATAAACCTGACAAAGGTAACACTGCCATCCGGAATCACAGCAATTGGAAATTCTGCATTTGGCGGATGTAAAAACCTAACATCAATTAATATTCCAGCAAAAGTCACAGCTATAGGCAATTATGCTTTTGCTGAATGTAGTAATCTATCAGCAATCAACATTCCGGATGGCGTATCACGCATTTCGGACGGATGTTTTGCTGATTGCAATAAATTATCAAGCATTATTCTACCCAAACATATCACACATTTAGGAAAAGAATCATTTGCAAGGACATCACTGACCCGAATTGACATCCCAGCAGACGTTATCAGTATTGGAGGCGCTGCATTTGCGGGTTGTGATAAATTGGCTTTTATCAAAGTGGACCTCAACAACAAGAAATATTGTTCTACTGCTGGTGGCGTACTTTACAGCAAGGATGGTAAATATATACTGCAATATCCAGCAGGAAAAACAGGAACACTATATACCATACCAGAAGGTGTTGTTCGTGTTGGATCTTACTCATTTGCAGGATGCCAAAATTTAACAAAAATCACCATTCCTAATAGTTGTAGCTCAGTTGGTTACGGCGCTTTTTACGAATGTCTTAAACTAAAAGATATAGTTTTACCCCCATCTATAACCGTGATTGATGAAGATGTATTTTATGGTTGTAAAAATCTCTCCGAAATCAATATTCCCTCAGGAGTAAAATCTATTGGACCTCATGCTTTTTACGGCTGTACAGCATTAAAAAGCATAAAACTTCCGAATGGAATCACAACTATAGGACAACAATCTTTTTTTGGATGCTCTAATTTAAGTAGTATTAATCTCTCAAATGGAATCACCGCAATTGGGGCTTCTGCGTTTGCATCATGCTCAAAACTATCTCTTGTCAAATTACCAGAAAGTCTAAACTATTTGGGCGATGGTGCTTTTTATGGAGATAGCCTAATCTCAGAAGTCAATATACCCAAAGGAATCTCGACTATAGGTCTAGCCGCATTTACCAATTGTAGCAAATTATCTAATATTCAGTTGGCATCTGGATTGAAAATGATCAACGATGCCGCATTCGGGAGATGTATAAGATTATCATCCATCAACATTCCAGCATCCGTAGACAGCATAGGTATGGGGGCATTCGCGAATTGTGACTCTTTGTCTCGCATCAATCTTAACAATACGACCCCTCCTAAAGCTAATCTGATTACTGGATACGATCTTTCTGACACAATTTCATTGATAGTTCCAGCAGGTAGCGAGGAAGTATATCATAAAGCCAAAGGTTGGTGTGAATTTCAACACATCAACAATAAATACTATGAAGTAGAACACATTGAAGACGAACCAGATATGAATGGAGAGTTTCAAATAGATTCAAATAAGAAGATTCCTTCTGGTTCAATGGTTTTCACAACAAACGAAGCAGACAAATCTGCATCCACAAAAATCATTGAAGATGTAAATATATATGCAGACAAAGATGTTGATAAAAAAGCTTATTTTACGAATGGTAGTGATGCATGGAACCAATTTCTTAAATCCACAGTACATTATCCTGATTATATTACAAAAACAGCAAATAATGGTATCGTGAAATTGAAATTTGTTGTGGAAAAAAATGGATCAGTAAGCCACATTGAGGTCATTCAATCACAGGGTGATGATCTTGACGCAGAAGCTGTATCCACACTTTTCAGTTCTCCAAGTTGGACTCCCGCTCAAAAGGACGGAAAGGTAGTAAGATCAACAACACAAACCGATATCTCTATTTTCAGAAATAAATAGAAAATGATTTTTACGAACTTATTTAAAAAGAAGACAGAATATTGGGACTCTTACAAAACCTATTTAATCAATGAGTTTCATCTTTCTTTCAACATTCTTGTCGATATAGATAAACAATCGGACCTGTTGTTGGACAAAATTGTATCATCATACAAAAACAATAATACGAGTATATGCAATTTTGATGCCCACATAATAGACAAAGATGCTAGATTTATTTACATGGTAGGAATCTTATCAAAGGCCATAGATTCACATATAAACAGCATTATCTTGACAGACTCCGATGATTCATCAATCGAAATAAACAACAATATAGAAGAAGCTTTTCACTTGAACAACAAAAGCCTTCAATATGCCATAAATTATCATAAAGAACTTCCTATGGAAATGTTTTCAAGATGTAAATTGATAATATTGGACAAAATTGAATATAAAAGCATCAAGATTCTGTCTGATCTAATTTATTCAAAAAACATTGCTGTAATCAATTTCCAATAATACAATATACCAATAAAAAACAATTCGCTATCTGTTTCTCAATAGATAGCGAACCTGTTTCAACAATTAAATTGTTGTACTCTAATGATGTTATGTAGTGATAAATTTTAAGTGCTGTAAAATTAGCTAAAATTTGCTAAATGTAGCGTCTCAAAAACTTAAAATTATCAACAAAATGAATATCTAGCAAACAATTTATCAGAGATACCATAAATCTGACCAAATTAAATCTATTTTTCCAATTTGCTCTACGTTTCTCCATTCTTGGTTTTTAACTTAGCCCATCCGAAAAAAAGAGTATATATTACGCTTTTTTTTGAAAAAGGGTTACCTTTGC
>OCVT010001147.1_pt1 | contig 11341 bp, 11 predicted proteins | sample 1539111 | NCBI WGS metagenome assembly OCVT01 (sample SAMEA3991482, study PRJEB22521) | metagenome | biome: anthropogenic terrestrial biome; feature: sewage plant; material: raw primary sludge | place: Sweden | collected 2012-09-26 | reverse complement strand
TGTTGAATACTTATCCACTTTGCTATCTTCAAGTTTTTGACATTCTGTCTTTAGATTTGCTATATCAACTTTTATATCTGTTATAGCTTGTGATAAAGATGCACATGTGGAGAATAAAGTTGTTATATTAGCTTTGTTAGTTGTATTATCAGCTTCAAGAGCAACTATTCTTTTTACTACATCACTTAAATCACTAGATGATTCAAGTTTAACCCAATTATCTGCATTCTTTATACTAGTTTCATCAGTCAATGCACTGTTATATTGCCATAGTTCATACTTATTATCTTTATCCAAGAATGATATTAATGAGCCTGGATTTATCTTAGCAAGTGTTGATTTGTTTGTTGCCTCAAGATATACAGCTTCAATTGCATTTGAAATTGTATCATATTGAGTTGTTGTACCAGATTTAACATCACCAAGAGATACATTGTATACAGCAATTTTCTGTAATGCTCTATCAAGTCTTAGGTTATCTTCATCATAAATTCCTTTGATAACAGATACTGGAAACAGATTTAACTCTGTATCTCCAGATGGATCAAATGGATTTAGTACATTTTTATTTTGTAATTTTACTATTCTACCTGACATAATTATTTACTATTACTTTGTTGTTGTTTTTGTTTTGCCTGAATTTTGAGTTTCTCCATTTCAAGATTTATCTTATTATTGTTAAGTAAATCTTGTCTATTAAGTTTCTCTCTATCCAATCTTAGTTTCTCATCAAACTGTCTCATCTTTTCCATTAACTGAGCTTTGTCTTTGTTATATGGTTCTGAGACACCATCAGTTGCTTGCTGAGCTTGAGCTGCTTGATTATCTATCATTGATTGCTGTTGATCCATTTGTCCTTTAAGTACATCTCTCTGAGTATCACCTTGTATTCTATCAGCATTAAGCTGTAGATTTGAAAGTGATTGGATTCTAGCAGTCTCAATTCTAGTTTGATTATCTCTTGCATTGAGTTTATCTTGCAACTGCATTTCAGCTTGTTTCTGTTGCATCTGCATTTGCTGCATCTTCTCTTGTGATTGCTGCTGAGATTGCTGTTGCTGCTGTTGCTGTTGCATAGCTTGATTCTCACTATTCTCAATCATTCTTCTCTTTTCTGAAAGTGATGCAGATGAATATAGCTTCATTAATGCAGAGAATGTAATAAGTTTACCTTGTAAAGCAGCTTGTGCCATATCATCTATTCTCTGAGACAACTGTAATGTTCCTTCTGAATTATCAACTACTATACCATAATCACATTCAGAGAACTCATCACCATCTATATCCATCATCTTTATTGAACCATCAGATACAAGATATTGGAACTTCTTGCTTCTACCTCTCATTGCTATTTTAGCAGTTTCCAAGAAGCATTCCAATGTTCTTCTCTTTACATCATCATGTTGAACAAACAACCACTCTGTAATATGATTAGACTGTATTGTTGCTCTTTCAACTCCATGTGCAGTTTCTGATGCAAATGTTTGACCCTCTCTTTGTTTTGTTATACCTACAACCTCTGACATTTCTCCTTTGATGTACTCAAGAAGATTGATGTACTGCTGAATATTATTACCAAAATCAGCATCAATAACACCAGAGGTATTATTATTAAGACCACCAGCGAGCTTACCAGTAGCACTACCATAGTTGCCTTCTTTAAAAGAATCAACCACTGCAAGACCATTTGCTTTTGCATAATACATCCATTTTTCTATGTCCCAACCTTTTGGAACTTTTGCTAAATCAAGTTGAACTATTTTACCCCAGTTTCTAGCCATCATTTTATTTAGTCTGTCATGAATGATATCATATAAATAATTGTATGGCTTCATCATATCAACCATGCTATATGGTCTTGAATCATTAAGATTATATACAGAACCTACATAACCAAAATGACACCTTGATGGATTGCTAAGTCTATTGTATTGTATTGGTCTAGGTCTCATATTCACATATATCTCAGCACCAATCTTTGTGCCTTCCCATGCTTCATTAACCCAGAATATTTCTTCTTCTTCACCTTTAGATTCGTCACATATATAATCCTCTGTGTAGAAATGATAATCCTCTTCACCACTCTGTGGATCATATGTCTTGACTCTCTTTATCTTTCTTCTAGATTTCCAATACATTCTTAGAACTCTGATGTTTCCATTTAAATCATATGGAAGCAATGAGTATTGTGGTGCTTCTGAAAATAGATTAAATGGATCAAAGTACATTCCATTATTGTTGGAAAACTCTTCACCAATCATTGCATTATTTACAAAGCCATACCTCTCATCTATGTTATCCATTTTATCAGATGGACCATTCTTTATCATATTAGGAAGCTCATTAATGTACTTCATATCTTTCTCAGAAAGACAATCATAATACATTTCAATTATCTTTCCAGGTGATAGATAGTCTTCATAAATAAGAACATCAGCATCTTCTATTCTATTTGAATATCCACTCATCAATACCTGTAATAGCAATGGATTTACTCTCTCTATAATTGGCTCACCACCAACTATATCACAGTGGTATATTTCCTCTCCATTTGCCATTGCATCCATAAATCCAATGTTAAATAGATTCTTGAAGTTGTATTCTTTTGAATAGTGATTCAACAAACAGTTAGCTCTAACTTCTCTCATATCTTTATATGAGTATGTGAAATACTCATTCATCCTATCAAGATATTCATTTTGAGTTTGATCCTGCTGTTGCTGTTGAACTTCATTCTGAGGTTGCTGTTGTGCAAATTGCTTAACAAACTCCTTCAGTGATTCAACAATTTGCTTTTTCTTTTCTTCTTGTATCTCTGATATTGCATTAGGATTTGTTACTACTACCTGATATTCAAATGGTCTTCTACTTTCCTCACCATTAAGAACTCTTAGTTTTGCATTCATTATTGGATAATGAATTATTCTATCTGGTGTATATTCTGATTTCAATGCTTCTGGATTTAGAACTTGCTCCAAATCCTCCATATGAAGTTTGCCATTTAACAGATCATAGTTTATCTTTTTATGCATGACAGACTTTCTAACTGGAGAATAGTTAAAGAAAGTTTTACTATCTGCCCAGTCCAAATGCATTTTTCTCCATGCCTTTGTCTTCTTTTTATAAGACAATTGTTCTGGCGGTAAATTTATATATTCTGACATTTTACTATAATCAAATTGTTTGTTACAAAATTAAATCTTTTAAACCAAATAACTAGATAAATTGCTATGATTCTATAATTTTATGATCATCAATTGGTGATTGCTTCTGTTTAAATCTTGTATCAAAATTCTTGGTAAAGTAATCATCATTACCAAGATAATCCTTTTCAACAGTCTGTTCTTTGTTAGGTTCACCACCCCACAATACCAATCTATCTTCTCTTAATAACATCAACATACCCATTGATGATATTCTATCAAAGTTGCCATCTACATTATAGTTAATCAACTCTTGAATCAATGCTCTATTTCTAATTTTAAACAGATTAGGTATTGTCTGTTCTATTTGTTGATCCTCAACTTTGCTTGTAATAGTAACTGGTTTTAACAACCATCCTCTAAGTAAGGATCTTCCAAACTGATTAATTGGTAATGTAGCATTAGTTCCTTTAGCTTTGTTTCCATATGACATATCTTTTATAAGCTGTTTGTCTTTAAGAAAGTCTAGTGTATCAGTTAGTAAATGTAGACAGTTATTCATCTGAAAGTAACCAAACAAACCTTTCTTATTGTTCTCATAATTAAGCATACCATTGTAAAACAAAGTCATTCTTCTTGCTATCTCAAAGAAATCATTAGCAAACTGTGGTCTTCCAGTATACTCAGCTACTATCATGTCAGACCATAAGTCCAATACAAATATGGAACCTAATGACATAGTCTCAGATTCATCATCATCATAAGGGTCACATCCAAGTATATATCTATTTTGAAATGGTTTCTTTGTTTGCTTATCTATTGCTGGCATCTCAAATATCTCTATTGCTCCAGCTATCTTATTATCATTATGAGGAAACTCTCTTATTGGTATATCATCAGTAGGTTTAAATTCTATGCTTCCATCCTTAGTTACATCCAATGTTCCAGAATAAACATTATCATATTCCTTTGGATTTGCATCAATCTGTGCCAATCTTTCATTAAGATCTGCAGTTGGAAACATGTTGCCTCTAGATCTGCTTATAGCCTCAGCTGGTGTAAATGGATTCTCTGCTATAGTTCTTGTAATTGCAGATTGGTCTGGAGAGTTATATTTAATCTTATATCTGTCAAGCAATATCTCTATCATTGCTTTTGTTACATCAGATACACCATCCTTGTTATAACAACCCTTTCTATTTACATAACTTGGAAAGAAGAATACAAAGTTTCTCTTACCTTGCTTTACTTTATCATAAACATCTGGTATTGCATATAGTGAATATCCCTTTGGATTATACATCAGTTTCTTTGCACCCTCAAAATCAGAATCCTTATCACCAGCAGTACCTTGAACATATATCTCACCAAACCAATAATCACCATCCTTTACAGATGGTATCATAGTGTTATACATATCTTCTAGCTTAGGGAATGTATTATGAACTATAGTGCAATCAGCTAGTAAAAATAGATTGTCACCATCAACAGTAAATCCATAATAATTCTCAAGACCATAATAACTTACTTTAAATGTATAATCAAGCCAACTATTCTTTTGTCTATATTTAATTGCATTATTTGATATTTTCCTTTTTATTAGTGTTGGTATAATAGAAACATCTCCACTAATTCTAAGTCTATAATGCAATATCCCAGACTTCTTACCACTAGATATTCTTTCTGACATAGAACATTTCAATCCATTACATTCACACATAAACATAACATCATCAAGAATAGTCTTTCTAGTCCATTTTTGTGTTATCTCATATCTATCATGCTTAGCATCATATGTTCCATCTGTATCTATTAATCCAGCTATTAGTTTTAATTGAACATTACTATCATTTATTTTATACACACTTGGTACATGTTTGTGATTAAACAATTCCAGTTTATCAAATTCATTATATAAACCTTTATTTTTTCTTTTTGATATATGGAATACCTTACATGTTTTTGAACTACTACAATCCTTTAATTCTCCATTGTAATTATTACACAAATAATCAAGTACCTCACTATCTTCATTTGCTATTGATAATCTTGTTGAATCACCATCACCAAGCCATAAACCAATAAAATATGGATCAAAAACATCAGTATGATTGAAACTTACTTTTGATTTTGATATAAGAAATCTATTGTCTATATGTGTATTATATAACTCTGGAGCTGTCATTGTCATGTTTTTAAATGAGTGTTCAGAGTAATTGTATTTCTTAAAGTATACTGGATGATGTTTATTTACTATTTGAAATTCTCCATTTGCCAATGTAATCTTATACATATCATCAACACCACTGTATACTTTATTTACAGTTCTTGGCTTATTATCTGGACCCATAAGTTTATCTCCAATGACAATATCTTCAACTCTCTTTATTGATCCATCATACATTAAAACTTCAGTTCCTCTTATGTGACAACCACACTCCTCTATACCTATAAATGCAGCTCTCTTACCACGAAGTTTAGATACATTATCCTTTGATGTTACACCATATATAGCATTCAATGAACCATTTTTAACACCCATATCATTGACATAACCAGCTTGCCATGTCATAGTTTGAAGTGAGTTTGTTATTCTCTTATTTGGAAACTGAGTATTCTTTGCATTGAAATCAATCATACTCATGAATTTATTTAGTGTTCCATCCTTAGTTAAGTACTCCTTTTGATATGCTGTAATTGTAGATACAGTGTTTTTATATGAAGTACCATTCTCACCAAATATAAAGTTATGAGTCAATATTGATGCCATACTATAAGACTTGGATTTACCTCTGGCTGCCAACTCTGCACCATTTGATCCACCATTAAACTCATTATATAGACCACCATTTCTAGCTTGGTCCATATAATGGAATCTCCAATAAATACCTTCCCATACTTCTGGGAAAGTCAAAACTCTATCACCAATTTTAGTTCCCTTTCTAATCTTTGTAAGTTCTATTGGACAATAGTTCATATAGAAATACATCAATCCAGTAACCCATTCACCATCACTCTCTCTAATCATTCCATTCCAACATCTATCTCTTTCTCTTCTAGCCCACTTACCATACTCACTATTTGGATTAGCATTAGGTCTTAGATTAGTATATGTACCATGTTTATCATAGTTCATACCAGCTTCTCTAAAGTAATCCATATTCTCCAATATATGTGGATTAGCAAGATCAACAATTATTCTACCTTTGTCATCTCTAGGTCTATCCTTTGCATATTCTCTATTTGCTTTTATCAAGCTCTGTATGAATGGTACATTGTTTATATAGTCCATAAGTTGCTCTCTTACCTCTTGTGGTAATGATTGCAACAGCTCATCTGTCAATGGTGTTTGATACTTATTTAATTCCATGTTTACTTAGTAATATTATAATTCATTATATACTTAGATCATCATCAAATATAGTCTTTTCTCCACTACCTCTCATCTTATCTGAGCTTTGAACCATCTCTTTAGTGATTGATTTCTCTGCACTATCAAGATCTTTTATTAGTAATGGAACCTGCTTTATTGTTGATGTAATGACATTCAGTGTATATTTATCTTTACCATTCTCATCAATTGCATCAAGATCAATATCTCTAAGTTTCTTTCTAAGCTTATCAACTGCAACTCTTGTATCTTCAAGCAATAATGCTGATGTTGGTTTGAATGTATTATATAAATCAATTGCATCCTGAAGTTTATCATCAATTTCCCAATCATCTGGCAAACCTTCACCAGTTATAATTGCTTTCTTTCTATCATCACTATCAGTTATATATTGATAATCAGATCTTGGATCACAATAGAAATATATAAAACCAAGTTCCTGTAATGCTGTTGCTTTTGACTTTGTTTTATCTCTATCCCATATTATCTTAAACTTTTTAAGCAGCAATGCTTCTTCTGATATTGTTACTTTAAATCCCTCATACTTAAACAACTTCATCATAATAAATAAATTTTTATATATGTTTATAAACAAATAAACCCCAATATAACATATTGAGGTTTACAAATGTGTGTGTATTATATTAAACTATTATAGGTTTCTTTGGATTGATTATTTTTGATTCCTTTGGTTTCTCAGATTCAATTTCCTCATAATCCTCAACAACATATCTTACATCTGAATCATACAAATATAGATATGTCTCACCATTGATATTTACCATATTAAAATTATAACCAACAATTGGATTGTCAGTAATAACTCCATCTTTCATTGATCCATCCTGATGTTTCATTACAGCATATCTCTTTGGATCAATACATACTAGGTCACCTTCTTTCATACATTTAACAGCAGCACCAACTGCAATTACTTTCTGAAATTCCATCAGTGCACCAGATGCTTTAACTATTACACCATTAACCTTGGTATCATCATCATACTTATCCATGGTAGTTATTATACCATTGAACATTGGTTTAATCTTCTTTATGTTTATCATTATAAATCTCTTTTAACTTCTTATATCTTCTATTATTAACAACCAATCTACCTACATGGAAGATGTTTATATTGTTATCATTATTAAGTATTTCATCTCCAGTTGGCTTACACATCCTTTCTTTAATGTACTTCCAATAAGACATATATACTTTATGAACAACATCTTCATCAATCTTTAGATTTTTGCTTACCTTTTTTATTACTGATCTCTTCATCTCCAATTTCAAAGTAAAACAAAAGATTGAATGACTTATCTCCAACTTCCATATTAGGAATAAACTTTGGATTAATCTTTTTATCCATGAACACACTGCTTCTTTTTAATTGTGACATCAATGCTCCAAAGTATGCTTTAGATAGTTTGCAATCAGCTCTTACCTTGGCTTTAATTCCTTCAGACATTACAACATCATCAATTAGATTTGGAAGATTTGGATCATCAGATTTTGAAAGTAATTCATATCTATACTTTAGAAAAGTAGCCATTACATCAATCTCCTTATTAGTAAGATTGTGAAATGGTTTCAAGAATACAAACCACTTAACAAAGAAATCCTTTACATTGGTTGTGTTTACTCTAACAACATTATTCAGTTTCACCATCCTTTTTATCCTCCTCTTTTTGCTCAGGAACTTCCATTGACTTCATGATTTCATTTACAGTTTTCTCTACAAATTCCTTAGGGAAAACACTCTTATTTGAAATGATTGCAAATGAATAATCCATTCTCTTAAAGAAGTTCATAAGGTTTGCTTCCTGCAATTTCTTCTGCATAGACTGAGCTTGCTGAGACAACTGTCTTGCAACATTCTCAAGCTCTTCATAACTCAATTTCTTCTTCTCTACATTTTCAGATTCTGTATTCATGACTATATTATTTATTTTGTTTAACTATCTCTTTATTATATTTGTTATTATACAACTTCTCCCATTCTTCTATATCACAACATCCTACATTAGTTGAGCCACACTTGTCGCAATAATTGGTGAAGTTTTGATTATCTACTGTAACCTGCTTTATCTTTAGTGATAAACAAGACTTACAATAATACACAGGTTCTTCATTATATATATCATTGATAACCTCTCTTGTTCCACTACTTATCTCTTCAAGTCTACTCATTAGCTTCGTAATAAATTAATACATAACTATCATGATCTTTAACTAAAGATACGATGTCATCTTTCTGTATACCTAATTCATTTGCATTCTTAATAAGATTTCTAAGATTGAAATCATATATTGCAACCATGCTTTTATTCTTCTTCATATATATAATGTATTAGTACATACCAGTTTCACACAAACTAAATAGATACTTATATTTATCTATGTTTGAAATGAATTGTTCCATATCAGATTTAATACCACAAAACTCAGGACAATCACATATCTTACTATAAAAAGATAACACACCACAATGCACTTCATTAATAAAGTCTGTTGCATTTAGTGTGTTACTTTGTACTGATTGAATAGCATTAGGTTGCATTCTACCAAATATACCCATTGATGTTTCTGCTACTAAATCTTTATAGTCAGCTATGATATCATGAAACTCATCAAGTCTAACATGTATTGATTCTCCAATTTGTGATGGTGCTGCCCAATGTAAGTTCTTACATTTGGATTGCCATCCATCAAGTAAACTTATAAAGTTGTTAAAGTCTGCCTGACATAATTGTGTGGGAGCTTCACTATTATCTCCAGCTGGAGAGGAAATATCTGCACCACCATTACCAGCTATAGGATTAGCTTTCTTTCTTCTTATTATTATATCATCTGCCATAGATGAAAACAAATCACTCATTGTATATTATATTATAAATTAATACACAAAAATAAGACAGATTAATTGAATTAACAAATAATCTGCCTTAATAATTTACTCATAATACACATGAGTAAAATTTGAGTTCTGTATAAGATTCAAACTTATGAATTATGGTTTTGCAGACCATCGCCTTTGTTCACTTGGCTAACAGAACATTATGTGTAGTCCAGATTGGAATTGAACCAATGATCTCAAACTTATAAGGTTTTTGCTCTAACCACTGAGCTACTGGACTATTAAAAACATTGTGCTTCAATATTACATTTTGTTGTGCCAATATTGATGAATCTCTAGATACTACTCTAGTGTTTTAATTGCTTTAAACTAATAACACAATGTATATAAAAAGGAAACTTATAATGATCATACTTAAGCTCTGTCATTATATAGCTTCCTTTGTGATTATAGAGTATTGAGAACCACTCACCTTTTTATAATCTATATAGATGTTTCAATCAGATTGGTTAGACCCAACAACAAGAAGATTACACCTAATAAACTTATCTTGTTTCAGATTTTATATCTATATTATATTTCATTATAATCTATATTTATTACAATCTATCTATTATAATCTAGTGGTTTATCTAAGAATCGAACTTAGATTGAAAGATTAGAAATCTTTTGTTCTATCCATTGAACTAATAAACCTTTACAGTTATAATGATATATCACATATGATTATAACTTATTGCCTCCCGTTTGTAATTACCTTTACACTTTATATTATGTATTTGTATATCTATATATTGTATATTGTATCATTGTATTTATTTAATGACTTATTTACATACTAAGCCCTAGGATTTTTGTTCAACTTTCTTTTTTTAAATTAGCATCTTGATAACCCAGGTCTTACGTCTTAAAGTGGATTCCCTGTGCCTTTTGATTGTATAACGCTCCACTAAATTTCTCTTGATGCTATTCCTTTGTGACCTATTGGAGAAAACCTTGTTTCTATTTGAAACTACTAACCCAACTTCTGATCTGCATTTACTTACAGATGTAATAGGATATACATTCCTATGATCTCTGCAAAGATAGTGTATTTAATTTTCTATTCCAAATTTTTTATAATTTTTTTTCTAATATTTTTTTTCTTTTTTTCTAATTTCTTTTTCTGATTTTTATTTCTATGTGCGTAGGATATTCCAATCATCACCCACGTCATATCAGAGGCACGCTGACGCGTGCCGCAAATTTAATTGTTTAACTAAAATTATATCAAGATGAGTAATTTAAATTTGGATCTAAACCAAGTGGTTAAGTCAGGAGTTATTGGCACAGCCAATACTCCATTTGTTTCATTTAAATTAGGCACAGCCAATAAATGTGCCTTCAACTTCACTGGGGTAACACCCAATGAAAATGAAACACTAGGAGAATTCCTAGATAGAACAATGTCAGATCTTACAATGGAAGAATGGTCTAAAGTTGATGATAATGGTGAGACTCAGTCTCACCGCAACTTCACAATTAGACTGAGTTTTGAGTAATGATCAACAATATCCCATTCTGTGGGATATTGTTTTAAATATGATAATGTCAAAGTAGTCCGACATTATTATATTAATAGCTAAAAAGGAAGATCTATTGATCTTCAAATAATCTATAACTCCATAATGAAGGGAGTGTAATAAATACTTCATTAGCACCATATAATACAAACCTTTGCGTGGTTTGGTGCATAAGTAATTATCATTAATTTGATAATGAAACTAATTGTATTTTCTAGCTCCGTACAATATTTTATGTCTTACTATGCAAGTTGTTGTGATAACAATTTGCATAGTTTTATTTGATTATTAATTTTTATTACATATGTTACAAAATATTTCTAGAGCCGAAAGGCTCAACATGCTTCCTGAGGACTATAAGCTCAGGAGATCGGAAGAGCGTCGTGTA
>OCVT010001141.1_pt1 | contig 11354 bp, 6 predicted proteins | sample 1539111 | NCBI WGS metagenome assembly OCVT01 (sample SAMEA3991482, study PRJEB22521) | metagenome | biome: anthropogenic terrestrial biome; feature: sewage plant; material: raw primary sludge | place: Sweden | collected 2012-09-26 | reverse complement strand
CGCTCAACTGCCTGAGCTTGGAACTTCTCTATTTCCTTTCTCATGTCGTCATGCTCGTCAATAAACTTCTTCAGTGTTGCTGTGAGGTCTTTGGCATTGTTGAACATTGATTTGAGAGATGTCATAGTATCTTGAATTGCGTATATTGAATCCTCGCAAGCCTTGCCTGTAAGAGCCTCAATACGGCGTATGCCTGATGCTACACTACTTTCGCTTATAATCTTGAAGAAGCCTATACGACCTGTACTCTGTGCGTGGATACCACCACAGAATTCACAGCTAGGACCGAAACGTACTACACGTACTTTGTCTCCGTATTTCTCGCCGAACAATGCTATTGCACCAAGTTCTTTAGCTTCCTCTATTGGAGTTTCACGATGCTCGTCAAGCTGTAAGTCCTGACGTATCATGCTGTTTACTAGCATTTCTACCTTACGCAATTCCTCGTCAGTGACTTTCTGGAAATGAGAGAAGTCAAAGCGCAATGTAGTTGCATCAACATAAGAACCTTTCTGTTCTATGTGGTCTCCAAGAACCTGCTTCAAAGCATAGTCAAGCAAGTGGGTTGCAGTGTGATTAGCTGCGCTTCCGTCACGCTTGTCAATATCTACACAAGCCATGAAGTCTGCGTTGATATCCTTAGGCAGTTGCTTAACGATATGAATGCTTTGGTTGTTTTCGCGTTTAGTATCAATGATTTCTATTGTTTCGTTTTCGCTAACCAAAGAACCCTGATCACCAACTTGACCACCCATTTCACCATAGAAAGGAGTATTGTCAAGTACAAGCTCATAGAATGTATTCTTCTTTTGAGTTACTTTGCGGTAGCGCAATATGTGGCATTCATATTCTGTGTAGTCATATCCTACGAATTCCTGTTCACCATCCTTGATGATTTCCCAGTCTCCGCTTTCTACGACTGCGGCATTGCGTGCACGTGCTTTCTGCTTTGCCATTTCCTCGTTAAAGCCTTTCTCGTCTACTGTATATCCGTTTTCACGGCAAATCAGTTCCGTTAGGTCAAGAGGGAAACCGTATGTATCGAAAAGACGGAATGCACTTGTACCGTCAAGTTCTTTCTGTCCATGTGCTTTCAGTTCGTCCATGTCACCGTTAAGAAGGTTGATACCTTTCTCAAGAGTTCTAAGGAATGAATCTTCTTCCTCCTTTATAACGCGTGTGATAAGCTCCTGTTGAGCAGCAATCTCAGGGAAAGCATGTCCCATTTCCTGTACCAATATAGCAAGGAGTTTGTAAAGGAATGGACCTTTCTGGTCTAGGAATGTATATGAGTAGCGTACTGCACGGCGCAATATTCTGCGTATCACGTAACCAGCTTTGGCGTTGCTAGGCAACTGACCATCAGCAATAGAGAAAGCAACAGCACGAAGGTGGTCTGCAACGACACGCATTGCAATATCAATCTTCTCTTGCTCGTCTTTTCCTTCTCCATTCTCACCAGTCGGTGTGGTAAATCCGTATTTCTTTCCGCTAAGATTTTGTATTTCTTTGATGATTGGCTGGAATATATCAGTATCATAGTTACTGTGCTTGCCCTGAAGCATACGTACAAGGCGCTCAAATCCCATACCGGTATCGATAACATGCATTGGCAATGGTTCAAGACTTCCGTCTGACTTCCTGTTGTACTGCATGAAAACGATATTCCATATTTCAATAACTTGTGGGTCGTCTTGATTGACAAGGTCACGACCTGCAATCTTTGCTCTTTCTTCTGGAGTACGTGAATCTACGTGAATCTCAGAGCAAGGACCACAAGGACCTGTATCGCCCATTTCCCAGAAGTTATCATGTTTGTTTCCGTTGATGATGTGATCAGCAGGAACATGCTTAGCCCAATAGCTTGCAGCTTCGTCATCACGACTAAGTCCTTCTTCTTTTGATCCTTCAAAAACTGTTACATATAAGTCTTCTGGATTAAGATGTAGAACGTCAACGAGATATTCCCATGCATAGTCGATGGCGCCTTCTTTGAAATAATCTCCGAAACTCCAGTTACCAAGCATCTCAAACATAGTGTGATGGTATGTGTCATGGCCGACTTCTTCTAGGTCATTATGTTTTCCGCTTACACGCAGGCATTTCTGAGAATCAACACGACGTACATCCATTCCTGGATCTTTTGTTCCGAGAATAATGTCTTTCCACTGGTTCATGCCGGCATTGGTGAACATCAGTGTTGGGTCATCCTTAATGACCATAGGGGCTGATGCTACGATTTTATGTCCCTTAGCCTCAAAGAATTTCTTATATGACTCACGGACTTCGTTTGCTGTCATCATCTTAAATATGTTATTTTAATTAATTCTTTATAAAAAATCATCCGCAAAGGTACAAAAAAGTTTAGAGATGTTGAGAGGAGTTGCCATAAATTTGCTAACTTTGCAAATAAATTAATCATTGTTTAATAAAAAAGTATGCAAATATGGCTTTGAATCCAAATAAAAACATTAAATTGTATTATTCAATCAAAGAGGTAGCCTCAATGTTTGATATCAATGAGAGTACTTTGCGATATTGGGAAAGTGAGTTTCCACAGTTGCGTCCGAAGACTCAGAACGGTACGAAAATTCGTCAATATACTGATAAAGATATTGAACAGCTTAAGGTCATATATAATCTTGTGAAGGTGCGTGGCTTTAAACTTGCTGCTGCACGCAAGATGCTGAGTGCCAACAAGGAAGGTGTTGACAAGACAGCTGATGTACTTGATACGTTATTGTCTGTAAGAACTCAGTTGAAGGAATTAAAACAGCAACTTGACGGTTTGCAATAATAATGAAATTTATTGATACTCATCAACCCCAAAAAGTTGTTTTTTATGGTTGAGAGTAATCATAAATATATTCACCTTTTTTCTAATAAATACTTGAAAGACGATTCCAAATTATGCATTAGCGGAATTAGAACAATAGCATGTTTGTGCTTAAGAAATTCTATTTCAGCAAAATAGAAATAAATCATAGTCAATCACATCTTACTTTAAATGAAAAGTAATGGCAAATCAAAGCCTTCACTCTTTATGAATGTTCTGTTCCATGCTATTCTGTAGGAGCTAACGTTTCAGAGAGAGTGAAGGCTGATTTCTGAAACCATCTCAAGAGATGGTTGATTTAATATCTAATGACTTGTAAATTAGAACTTATTCAATAATTCTTTCAAATTACCGATATTTAAATAAACATCAAATTTATACTGTATTATTTTCCCATCCCTACCAATAAGAGCAGTGCGTGGTATGGCTGTGAAGTTAAACATAGCTTGTAGCAGTGTCCATTCTGATTGTGTAACATATATGTGTTCACCGTTGATCTTAGACTCTGACATCCATTTCTCTGCTTTGTCGCGTGGAGAATCTGTTTCGTTGCATACATATAGGAACTTGATTTTTTCATTTTTCAGCTCCTCTACATTTTTACGCATATTCAACATACCCTGACGACATGGTCCGCACGGTATTCCCCAGAAGTCTATTAGCATTAAATTTCCATGATATTGAGATGTCAGTTTATCCCATAAAGCTTTTTGTGCTGGTGTCCATGTTTCTGTTATGTCTTTGGTTGTGTTGTTTCCTTCAGTAGTTTTAACCATATTTCTATAACCATCCATCACAGAATAGGCAACTTTAGGATAGTGCATTTTCATTAAATCATTAGTGGTATTCATTTCTTCAGTTAATAAGCGTGCACTATTCATTTCTTCAGATAACAAGCGTGTACTATCGCATTTCTCCAATTGATAATTATTGATCAAATCGTTATATCTACTTGCTGCAGTCTGAGATATATAGAGGTCGTTCATAAAAGTACCTTCCATATTGAACTCCTCAGAAGGTTTCTTTATATCCTTTGAAAGATCATATTGCTCAGGGTGTAATCTCATACGTATATCAAGGAAGAGAGGTCCATACAATGTTCTGTTTAGAAATATCCTTTGTTGACTCTCACTGATTACCAATGGGTTATCATAGAGCAAAGACTTATATTTTAAGAGTGGACGATAAATAGATTCATTGTCGAGTGGAATAAATGTGCTATCCTGTTTCCACTCCATTGAACCGTCTGCTTTTGTCATTTTGATGTATCTATTTGCATTATAGTTCATCATCATATCTTCTATCGTTGTGAGATATTGGCACAAGGTGCATGTCATAAGAAGGTCCTTGCCATATATGGAAAGTGGTGTGTTACGTATTATTTGGTGCATCTTATCACTTTCAATCAGTTCAATAGTCTTATCAGATAATTCTTTAAGCGCCTTTGTTATACCTTCATTACCTTGTTTGACAGCGCCTTCGATAAAATGAGAATCATATTCCTTATCAATCAATTTTTTCATCAATACAGGAATCAATGAATTGATCATTGCCGACTCACTATTGCTATAGAAAGATTTATAGCGCACCTGTCGATGCGAGTTACGTTCTGCTGTAGTGTATAAGTCAAGTGTATCTCCTCCTTGCACATATACATATTCCATAATAGGCATAATTAATACAAACTGAGGAGCATTAAGAGGTATCTGAAATTCTACACAATTATCTTTATTAAGTTCGCCTGGTATTATATTTTCTTTTGTATTGAATTGATTCTGGAATTGTGCTCTCATAATAGCGAAGTATTTTTTCAGTACGTTTGGCAAATGGGCGACGTGTATTCTCAATGTTGCAGGCTGCGATTTACAGAAATCTAAATCCTTGTAGCGTGATGGATCAAATGTCCAATCAGAGTTCTTTGATGGCAATTTAAGATAATCATCTGCAGTCTTAGCTCTATTACCAATCAACGTGCTCTTTGTTTGCTTATTATTTGTTGATTTCAGCTGAATGCCATAAGTCTGTTCATATGGCGGTGTACCAGGTTCTATCATATTGAATAGTTTAACATTCTTGCTTAACGGTTCAAAATATAGAACACAAGCCTTGCTACCAGACTGAGGCATCAATATCACTTCATTCGTCTTTACACTATCAGTGCGTAATAGTCTGAAACTTTTGCTTGATTGTGCATCTTGTAATACCGTTTTGGCGTCAATGCGAACTCCATAATTAGGCAAATTGTGTAAGGTGCAATGCAGTATCGTTGCATCTTTTGTTTGTTCAATAGCTTGAATTTCAATCCATGTAGGAGTATATTCTACTTCAGGATTCTTAATCTTTTGTTTTGCAACTGTTGAAAGTGAAAACACGACAAATAGGAATAATAAAATTCTTTTCATGTGATTAATTATTTCGGTTAGTACTTATTATCTTTGCAAAGATATATAAAATCGCTAATATATAGCTTATAAGCGTGAATTATTTGTCGAAAAGCCCCCAAAAAAGTTTCTTTTGGGGAAACATTTGCTAAATAGTGCTTTTGTATTCGCCTTTACACCAGCCGATTATAAAGATATTGTGCAAATTAAATATATCGTTGGTTCTTCGTCAATTTAGGGGAACATTCTCAATAACACGATTCCGGCTAAAGGCACGTGCGCGTACATTATATAAGATATTTGATTTCGGTATTACTTGCGTTTTTATGGTATTATACGAAAGCTATTTATTCATTGTTGGAATCCAGTTTGTGCATTGCTTGAATACATTTTCTAATGTAATGTTAGCAGCTTCCTTCTTTGACAGTTGGTGAGCCCATTTCACTCTGCCTGCATTGTTAGCTCCATTGCCTGAGTTGTTATATTCAGAATAACGTGTTGTCTTTTCATTATCTGGATTTCTCCAGTTCTCCCATCCTTCTGGTCGAATGTGTTTGCCTAATTCGCAGTTCATGAATAGTGTGCATGCGTATGGACGCCAAGGACGACCTAGATAAACCTTACTTACATCGTTTTGCGCTATCAGTTTACAATGATTGAATATGTAACCGAAAGGTTGGTCAGCTGGTGTTGATGCTGCTGTGACATAACTGTCTGCCTTACTTTTTATTGTGCAGTGTTCAAACCAAGCTGTGGCAGGACCGAAGATAAAGTCGGTTGTTCCCTCAATATAACAGTCGGCAAAGTAAAGACGAGTGCCAGCTATGCCTGTAAATATCGTATCTTGGTGTCCGAGAAAATGACAATTAATAAATGTCAGTCGGTCACCTTCTGTGTGGAGTGATACAGCTTGTCCAAGTCTTGCTGAATTGTTTTCTATCGTTATATTCTTTAGTTTGATGTCGTTTCCTTCTATTTTCAAGGTATACGTACGGAATGTACCCATTGGTTTACCTGTCTCTGGATTCATTATGTTGGCATGATCATCATACGTGATAATCGTATTGTCTGGATCTTCTCCGCAAATCTCTATATTGTTGAGCCATGAAGGAATTACTAACTTTTCTTTGTATATGCCATTCTTAACGAAGATTACTTTGTGGTAGTCCATGAATGCACGGCATACTTCAATGGCTTCTGACACGTTACGAAACTCTGCAGTTCCGTCACGTGCTACGAAAAGTGTGTCGGGGTTGTCATACTTGTTTGCGGCATTGATATTTGCGGTCATTAAGATAGCAACCAATAGTAGTATAGATTTTCTCATAGTTTTGTTTGTTTAGTATTATGTCTCCGCCCTCATGGTTTAAGGGCCTTGGTATTAGTTCACGTTTTACATAATCTGCATTACTTCTTGCAAATCGTCTATATCCTTAAGGTTTTCCATTATGTTTCTCACTTCGTCTCTGTCGTGTACTTTAACCTCAATACTACCGTCAAAAATACCTTCATCACTGTTGATTGTAATCTTGTGGATGTTAAGGTCCATACGCGAAGATATAACTTCTGCCACATCTTGAAGCATTCCCTTGCGGTCAATACCTCTGATCTCTATAGTGGCATCAAAATACATCTGCTTGTGCATATCCCATTTTGCGTCAAGAATACGATTTCCGTAGCTTGATTTCAGTCTGCTTGCTACAGGACATGCGCGCTTGTGAATTTCTATATGGTTCTTGTTGTCCATATATCCAAGTATGTCATCTCCAGGAATAGGGTGGCAACAAGCTGGGAATATAAACATGTTAATCGTTTCCTCGCTTATGATTACAGGCTTCTTTTTCTTGAAGTCTTTGCCAACGATAAACAGTTGATGTATCTTATTTTCTTCGTTTTTGTCATTTTCATTCTTCTTACCATGGAGGAATGGTACATATCTGCGCCATCCGGAAGTGTTGCCTTCTTTATTGACCTTACCATGTAGTTCGTCAAGATCTTTTTCTCCTAGTATAATCTTTTTATCGCCAAGATACAGGAATAAGTCCTCTGGTCTTTTCACATCATGGTAATCGCATAGCTTGTCCAATACAGAAGATGTGAGTTCTAGACTGTTGTTGGTGAGCCATGTATTTAGAACATCCTCTCCATTCTTCTGAACTTCACGGTTGTCACGACGTAAAATAGCCTGTATCTTCGCTCTAGCCTTAGCCGTAGACACGAAGTTTATCCATGAAGGCTGCACATGTTGAGACTTACTTATGAGTATTTCAACTTGGTCGCCACTGTTTAATTTGTGGCTTAAAGGTACAAGTTTGTGGTTGACTTTAGCTCCGATACAATGACTTCCAAGGAATGTATGTATCTGGAATGCGAAGTCAAGTGCCGTACATCCTGCCGGCATAGTTTTAATCTCACCTTTAGGGGTGAACACAAATATCTCTGAAGCGAATAGATTTAGCTTTATACTATCAAGAAAGTCCATTGCGTCAGGTTGTGGATCATCAAGGATTTCCTTGATCGTTCCCAACCAATCGTTTAGTTCTCCTTCGTCTTCTGTGTATTCAGCGCCGTCCTTATATTTCCAATGAGCAGCAAAGCCCTGTTCGGCAACCTCATCCATTTGATCTGAACGAATTTGCACCTCAATCCATCTTCCCTGTTTACTCATAAGGGTTACATGAAGTGCTTGGTATCCGTTTGCCTTAGGATGATTCAGCCAGTCACGCAATCTATCTGGATGGCTCTTATAAATACGGCTAATAGCAACGTATATATTGAAACATTCGTTGATTTCTTCCTGACGAACTTTAGGCTCAAAGATAATTCTTACTGCAAGAATATCATAAATTTCCTCAAAGATTACATGTTTGTTTTGCATCTTATTCCAAATGGAATAAGGACTTTTCACGCGAGCTTTTATTTGGTAATGTAGTCCAATCTTGTCAAGAGCCTCGCGTATAGGATCTGTGAACAGTGCGAAAAGCGTGTCACGCTGTTCACGTGTAGAAGCCAATTTATCTTGTATGGTCTTGTATTCTTCAGGATGTTCGTATTTAAAACTCAAATCCTCAAGTTCTGTCTTTATCTTGTTAAGTCCCAGACGATTTGCCAACGGTGCATATATATATAAGGTCTCACCTGCAATCTTGTATTGTTTGTTGGCTGGTTGCGAGACAAGAGTCCTCATATTGTGGAGACGGTCGCAGATTTTAATGAGGATTACGCGAATATCATCGCTCATTGTGAGCAGCAGCTTCTTAAAGTTTTCAGCTTGGGCAGAAGCCTTGTCGCCGAAAATGCCGCCACTTATTTTTGTCAGACCGTCAACAATCTGGGCTATTTTAGTCCCGAATATATTTTCAATGTCATCAACAGTATAGTCTGTGTCTTCAACGACATCGTGCAGAAGTGCTGCACATATACTTGTTGAGCCAAGTCCCATTTCCTCGCATGCAATAAGAGCTACAGCGATAGGGTGCATGATATACGGTTCACCAGACAATCTTCTCACTCCTTTGTGAGCTTGTCGGGCGAAGTTAAAGGCTTTTGTGATTATGTCAACCTTCTTCCTGTGTCGAGACGCAAGATAGGTGTCGAGCAAATGCTGGAAAGCATCTGTTATCAATTTGTCTTCGGCAGCTTCGCGTGCAGCCTCTTTCATATCATGCTCGTCCATATTTCTTATAGTTTATTTACTTAACTTTTATTTTCTTTCCTGCACGTATTGTGCTGCCATCAATCTTGTTCAGTTTCTTTAGTTTAGAAACTGTTGTTCCGTGACGCTCTGCGATTTCAGAAAGAGTATCTCCGTTACCAACTGTAACACTCTTATTTATATGCTTGCGCTTGTTTTTCTTCTTTCTGGTATATTTGCTTGAGCTAGAACTACTGTTTCTGTGGCGACTGTATGAACGGCTCTTTGTAACTACAAGTTCGTCATTGTTAACTTCAACTTCTGTACGTTTGATAGCTATTTCTTCAGGCTTGTATGCGTAAATAGAGTCTTCTTTGTCAATGAACTTTGTAATCATCAATGTTGGCAATCTTAATGAAGATGAACGCCAAATTCCGTTAACCAAGTCATGGCGATATTGCGGATTCAATGCCCTTATCTGGTCTATATCTATACCGAGAACGTGTGAAATCTGTTCAAAGTTTATATCCTTATTTACTAATATGGTATCAGTCTTCTCAGGAAGCTCTGAAGTCATAGGACATATATTGTGCTCACAATAGTAGTTCATGATGTAGTTGGCTGCTATAAAAGCAGGAACATATCCCTTAGTCTCCTCTGGAAGATAAGGATAAATCTGCCAATAGTCGCTTTGCTTTGAGCGATGCATAGCTTTGCTGATCTTATCAGTACCGCAATTATATGCTGCGATTACAAGATTCCAGTCGCCATAGAATTTATATAGGTCACTGAGATAATGTGCTGCTGCATAAGAAGACTTAATAGGATCGCGACGCTCATCAACAAGAGAGTTTACGGTTAGTCCGTATTTCTTTGCAGTCTTTATCATAAACTGCCATAGACCTGTTGCTCCAACTCTTGAAACGGCACATGGATTAAGTGCTGATTCTATTACCGGAAGATATTTAAGTTCTAGTGGCAAGCCATAAGTATCTAGTGCTTCTTCAAAGATTGGCATGTAGAAATTCTGCGCTCCCAACATATAACTTACTGAATTGCGCAGATGACCGCTGTATCTGTCAATGAAATTTTGTACAACATCATTGTATGGCATTTCTATTACAGTAGGCAACATGCTTAGTCGCTTCATGTAAACAGCTTTATCATATACAGGATTAACATCCGGCATATTGCAGTTTGTATCAGGTTTAAGATAATTTTTTGTGTTGTATAGATGCATCAAACTGTCAAGTTCTTGTGTCATAGCCTCAGGAAGGTCTATGGTAACTTGTTTGCCTTGTGCATCTTTAACGGTAATCTCCGTCTCTTTTTTGTTATCGCTCTTTTCTATTTGTGCTTGCATTGCACAGTTTCCAGTAAAGAGTAGGGCGATTGTGAATAAATGTATTTTCTTCATTACTTAATTATTGTCATATATAATGTTTCCTATTCTCAACGTAGTCTAGAAGTTTAGGCTGCAATGCACTCCGATACCAGCTGACATGAGAGAATTTCTGTTGTTGTCTGTATTTATTACTGCAGGCTCAATTCTGAGACTGAGATCATTTGATATATCAAATTCCGATAACGACGCGTCTACATAAGCATCAATTACAGAAAGAGCATAGACGCCTACCAATACGAAGAAACTCATGTCTCTCCAACGACGAAAGCGATCTTTGCGCTTTTTGAAAAGATTCTGATATGTTGCGAGGTTTTCGTTTGTTATTTTTGCACCTAGATGCATGAACTGATTATAGCTGGCTGTGTTAGGATCGTTATCCATGATATCCATGTAGGCCTGAGAATAGTCATGAAACATCTGATTGTTCCACGTCATTGCGTAAACACATCCTACGATACCTCCGTAAACGATAGGTAATTTCCAGAATTTTCGGTTGTAAATCTGTCCTGCTCCAGGTAATACCAGAGCTAACCATAAGGCTTTTTTGGGTTCAGGACGCCATGTAGCCCAGTCACGCTTTTGCTTCTTCACAATCTTTGTGTCGTCAGATGCAAGAGTCAGACTATCTTTGTGGGTAAGTGCATCAGTAGCTTTGATACTCGCTGTATCGGGAATAACAATACGATTTTTTGCATTCTGTGCATTGGCAGAGAATGGCATGGCGAATATCGCAGCAGATATGATTATAAATGAAAATATCTTCACTGACATATTAATCTTTCAGTTTGTCGAAAACGTTCATGATGCGTTCCAGTTCCTCTTCGTTGGCGAAAGGAATGCTAATCTTTCCTTTGCCTTTTTGCGAACACGTCATTTGAACTTTAGTGTTGAGGAACGATGCAAGACGTGTTTTCAGTTCATTGAATTCTTCAGGCAATTGGCTGCGTGCAATGATTTTCTTCTTGCTACTTTCAATATCCTCTCCATTCTTTAAAGCCTGAACAAGTTCTTCTACTTTTCTTACTGAGTATCCGTTTTTCAGTATTTCCTTGAAAAGTTTTATTTGTAATGACGGACTGTCAATAGCAAGCAATGCTC
>OCVT010001140.1_pt1 | contig 11357 bp, 12 predicted proteins | sample 1539111 | NCBI WGS metagenome assembly OCVT01 (sample SAMEA3991482, study PRJEB22521) | metagenome | biome: anthropogenic terrestrial biome; feature: sewage plant; material: raw primary sludge | place: Sweden | collected 2012-09-26 | reverse complement strand
ATATTCATCATTCATTTTTACCTGCATTCATAGGAGCAAATCCATATAAACAAGCACACGAAAGAGGTGTTAAGATTATTGGAGCAACTGCACATTATGTAACAAATGATTTGGATGAAGGACCGATTATTTTCCAAGATGTGGTAAGAGTAGATCATAGTTATTCTTGGGAAGATATGAGAAATGCAGGAAGAAACGTAGAAAAAATCGTACTTTCAAATGCTTTTGAAATGTTATTACATGATAGAGTTTTTGTTCATGGAAATAAAACGGTGATTTTATAATGTTTAATATAGTTTTACATGAACCAAGAATGCCAGGAAATGTAGGAACTATTGGAAGACTTGCATTTGCAATGAATTGTACTTTACATCTTATTAAACCTTATGGTTTTGGTGCAATTACTGAAAAAGAAGTTAGACGTGCAGGGCTTGATTATTGGTTTGAACTAGATGTTAGAGAATATGAAAATATCGAAGAATTCTGGGAAAAAAATCCATTTTCTCCTAGACACTTTTTTGCAACTACTAAAACAAAACAAGTTTATTTTGAAGCAAGTTATGAAGTAGGAGATTATTTTTATTTTGGAAGAGAAGATGCAGGACTTCCACAAAATATTTTAGATAAAAGCCAAAAAACTTGTATTACTATTCCTATGACAAATGAAGCTCGAAGTTTAAATCTTGCAAACTCTGTATCAATTATTGCTTATGAAGCTTTACGACAAAACTTTAAAAATTTTAAATAGTTATGTTTAATATTTTATTACTTGAAGATGATGAACTTTTTGCTTCAACTGTTGAAGATTTTTTAACTGAGGAAGGATTTGAGGTTGATATTGCATCTGATGGAGAAGAGTGTTTAGAATTAAATTTCAAAAAAAACTATGATTTATATATTTTTGATATAAATGTTCCTAAAATAAATGGTTTAGAACTACTCGAGCAATTACGAACTTCAGGAGATAATACTCCATCTATTTTTCTAACATCATATAAAGATAAAGATACTTTACATAATGCTTTTTTAAGTGGTTGTGATGATTATTTAAAAAAACCAGCTGATTTAGATGAATTACTTTTACGAATTAAAGCACTTCTTAAAAGAAATAAAAAACAGTTTGATATTATAAAACTCTCAAAATCTATCACTTTTAATCCATCAAATAAAAGAGTTTATGAAAATGAAATTGATTTAAATCTTCCTATAAAAGTTTTGGAATTAATGGAGCTTTTTGTTGAAAATAGAGGAGAAATTGTAACTAAAGAGATGATTATTACAAAACTTTGGGCGACAAGTGAAGATTATAGTGAAGGTTCAATTAGGGTTTATATTAATCAAATTAAAAAATTATTTGATAAGGATACTATTATAAATATTAAAGGAATAGGATATAAAATTGAATTCTAAAAAAAGAGAATTTCTGATTTCTATTTCAATTATTTTTACTTTTTCTTTAATCATTATTTTGTATTTAAACTATTTTTTTATCTCTTTATTTGGATTAAATCAGGAAAGCTTTGTATATATTATTATGCCATTAGTTATAGTAGGACTTATAATATTTTTAAGCTTTTCAATGACAGTTTTAAAACCTTTATTTAAAAGTGATGAAAAACTAGAACAAAGTATCAAAGAGACTATTCATGAACTAAATATTCCTGTTTCAACAATAAAGATGAATATTCAACTTTTAGAAAAAACAATTACAGATGAAAAAAGTCAAAAACGATTAGAACGAATAAAACAAGCCTCAAATAATCTTTTAAAACTTTATGAAAATATGGAATATAACATAAAAAAAGAGATAGATAAGATAGATAAACAAGAGATTTATTTAGATGATTTGGTAAAAAATTGTGTTGAAAAATTTTATGATATAAAAAAAGATGTAAAAATTTCTATGGATATTCCAAAGATTAATATTTTTACAGATTTAAATGGTTTTGAAAAAACTATAGATAATTTAATTTCAAATGCAATAAAATATAATGTAAAAGATAATCCATTGGTAGAAATAAGTTATAAAAACTCTATTTTAAGTATTTTTAATACTGGTGAACAAATTGATACAAAAAACCTTTTTATCGTTTTTGATAAATATTTCCAAGAAGATACAACAAAAGATGGCTTTGGCTTAGGTTTAGCCATGGTTAAAGAGTTTTGTGATAAAAACAAAATTTCAATAAATATTGATACTACAGAATTAGGAAATCAATTTAATCTAAATCTAAAGAATATAATTAAATGATAAATAATACAAAAACATTACACCCAAGAAATCTTCACAATAACAGATATGATTTTGAAGCACTTATAAAAACAAATCCAGATTTACAAGAGTTTGTGAAACCAAATAAATATGGTGATTTATCCATTGATTTTGCAAATCCTCAAGCTGTTATTACTTTAAATAAAGCCTTGTTATCACACTTTTATGGAATAAAAAATTATACTATTCCCGAAGGTTATTTATGTCCTCCGATTCCTGGACGAGCTGATTATATTCATCATATTGCAGATTTACTTGCAATTTCTAATAATGGTGTTATTCCAAAGGGAAACACAATAAAAGGTTTAGATGTGGGAATTGGTGCAAATGGCATTTATGCAATTATTGGAGCGAGTGTTTATGATTGGGATTTTGTTGGAAGTGATATTGAAATAGAGTCTATAAAATCTGTTGAAAATATTGTAAATTCAAATGAATCTTTAAAAGGAAAAATAGAGTGTAAACTTCAATCAAATCCTCAAAATATTTTTACTGGAATTATAAATAAGGATGACTTTTATAATTTTACCCTTTGCAACCCACCTTTTCATAAATCTTTAAAAGATGCAATGGATGGAAATAAAAGAAAAATTCAAAATCTAACAAAACAAAAAATAACAAAAAATACCTTAAATTTTGGTGGAAAAAATAACGAACTTTGGTGTAAAGGTGGAGAAATAGCTTTTATTACAAATATGATAAAAGAGAGTTTGGAATTTAAAAATAATGTTTTTTGGTTTACAACATTAGTATCAAAAAAAGAGAATTTACCTTTAATTTATAAAAAATTAGAAGATATAAAAGTAAGTGAAATGAAAACTATAGATATGTCTCAAGGACAAAAAATAACAAGAGTTATTGCTTGGAGTTTTTTGTAAAAAAGGAATTTATATAAAATAAATTCCTTTTAAAAAAGTAATTATTTAGCTGCTACAGCTTCTTTTAAAGCTTTACCAACTTTAAATTTAGCAACAGTTGTAGCTGCAACATCAACAGTTTTATCAGTTCCTGGAACTTTTGCTGTTCTTGCTGCTCTATCAGCAGTTGTAAATGTTCCGAATCCAATAAAGCTTACAGATTCTTTTTTTACTAATGCTTCTGTAATTGTATCTAATACAGCATCAACTGCACCTTTTGCATCTTTTTTAGATAAACCAGCTTTTGCAGCTACTGCGTCAATAAATTCTGCCTTGTTCATGGATGAACTCCTTGTATAAAATTAAATTGAGAAAACTTTATAGTATTTAAGCTTTGAAATAGCTAAAACTAGGGCTTTTGATAAATATTTAAAAGAAAAAATAATCAAAAAGAAGGTTTTCCTACTCAAAAGAAGTTTTTATACTAAGAAGTCGGCAAGAATTTTCTAAAATAGCGACTTTCTTCATTAGTTCATGAATGTCTCTATCATATACATAAGTACCAACTCCTTTGATTACCATTATGTTATTTTGAGACTCTTTTAGATATTTTGTAATTTCTAAAGCATTTCTTTTATACCAAGTATTAAAATCTCCTGGATTATAAATATTAATTTCACCAAAAGTTGTTTTTCCAAAGAAATCTTCAAAAACTATTTTGTCATGTTTAAATGTGTATGCTGTTGTATAAATAGGCATTCCAAATGCTATATATTTTGCTTCATGGATATTTGCATAGATTGTTGCGTGGATATGTGATTCGATACTTGCCATATGCCATCTGTAATCTTGTTTATTAATATTTAAAGTACAAAAAGAATTTTCACTCATTTCATCAAAAATTGCATCACTTGTATTAATTAAAAAATTATATTGGTCGATTTTTGCAGAAATAGAACCATGATAAATACCAAAAAAATTCTTACTAAACATTGTTAAAGATAGCCCAGAGAGTAATTTTACTAGAGATTTATCCACCATTTTAAAAGCCTTAAATATTTTTTTGGGTATTATATACTAATTTAAATAAGGACCATTTTAATGACTATTCCCCACATACCTGTTTTATATAAAGAGACTATTGAAGCATTCAAAGATATAAACGAAGGTTTTATTATAGATTGTACAACAGGATTTGCAGGTCATAGTAGTGGCTTATTATCTTCAAATGAAAATATTAAACTAATTTGTAATGATCAAGATGATGAAGCCTTAGAGTTTAGTAAAAATAGATTAGAACCATATAAACAAAGGGTTACTTTTAACAAAGGTAATTTTGAACATGTTATAGAAACTTTTAAAGACTATGAAATAAGAGGAGTTTTAGCTGATATTGGAGTTTCTTCTTTACAACTTGATAAGCTAGAACGAGGTTTTGGTTTTGAAAGTGATACTTTAGATATGAGAATGAATCAAAATCAAAGTTTAGATGCAGCAACAGTTGTAAATACATATTCTCAAGCTGAATTAGAAAGAGTTTTCAAAGAGTGCGGAGAGGTGAGAGAATATAAAAAAGTTGCATCATTGATTGTAAATAATAGACCATTTACTAGTGCAAAGCAAATTTCAGAATTATTATCAAAAAAAATGGCAAAGGGTAAAATACATCCAGCAACTCTTCCTTTTCAAGGAATTAGAATTGAAGTAAATGATGAATTAGGTGTATTGGAAAGACTTTTTGATTCTTTAGAAAAAGCAAAATTTAAAAATTGTATTGTTGCAATTATCTCTTTTCATTCATTGGAAGATAGAATTGTGAAAAATTATTTTAAAAAATGGACAAAATCATGTATTTGCCCAGATGGTGTTTTTAGATGTGAATGTGGAAACAATCACGCTTTAGGAAAAGTTATAACAAAAAAACCTATAATTCCAACAGCACAAGAAATTAAACAAAACCCAAGAAGTAGAAGTTCAAAATTAAGGATTTTTAAATTTGATTAAGTTAAATGCAAGTAACTCAATGTTTATGGTAGTTGTGCTATTAATTGTTGGATTATTTTTATATTTTCCTAAAATATATTTAAGAAGCAATATTTATTATGTAAGTAAAGATATAAATAGATTATATTCACATTATATCTCTTTACAAGAAGAAAATATATTTTTAGCTCAACAACTAGAAGATATGAAATTTAAAAATCAAATTATGGATTCATTACTATTTAATCCTTTGGATAAATTAAATAATAAAAATTTAAATAACAATACTGTAGAAAAGCTTGATGATAAAATCGCTGATTGAGTTTTCTTTACGAAAACCACTTTTAAATCATTTTTTTTTATTTTTTATCTGTATACTTGCTTTTTTTTCTTATTTCAAAATTCCAAAAGAGATTTTTCCCCCATCTGCTTTAGATGCTGTAACAATTAGTGGTCATTATAGTGGTGCTAGTTCTGAATTACTTGACAAAATAGCAGTTTCTGAAATTGAAGATGAATTACTAAGTCTTAGTAGTGCTGATAAAATTTCATCGACAATAAAAAATGGAAGTTTTACAATTACTGTTGAACTAAAAGATGGCTATAAAACAAAAGATATTCTTGATGATGTAAAAGATATTGTTACAAAAATAAAAACTAATTTACCATCAGATATGGATGAACCAACGGTAAAAGCTGTTGAACATGCTTTTCCTTTGATTACAGTTGCTGTGTATTCAAAAGATAATAATGATTCAAAAGAGTATTTAATTGAAATAGCAAAAGAGGTAAAATCAAGGGTTATGCAATTAAAAGATTTATCACAAGTTACTGTTTTAGGACAGAGTGATAAAGAGTTATTAATTAGTTTTGATGATGAAAAAATTAATGCTTATGGATTAAATAAAACTTCAGTTGTAAAAGCTATTTCAAATTTGAGTTCTATTTTCCCAATAGGAATGATAAAAGATAGTTCAAAACACTATTATCTTTCTACTTTTAATGGTGAAAAAGATATTGAAAAAATTAAAAATACAATACTAAAAATAGATGGAAAAAGTATATATTTAAAAGATATTGCAAATATAAAATTCACTTTGGGTGATGTTTTAGATATTTCTCACTTTAATGCAAAAACAAATATTGCAGTTGGTATAAACAAAGGTTTAGAAGGTGATGCAATTGAGCTTGTAAAACAGATAAAACAAATCACAAAAGAGTTTGAAGCTAAATATGGAAATTTAGAATTTGATACTTATATTGATACTTCTATTTGGATTAAAAATAGGCTAAATACAGTAGTGTCAAATATTTTATTTGGTCTTATTTTATTGTTTTTTACCCTTTGTTTTTTTATAAATCTAAGGGTTGCAATTGTTGTTGCAATGGGAATTCCAACTTCATTTATGATAGGGCTTATTTTTGCTGAATATATGGGATATAGCTTAAATATGCTTTCACTTTTAGGAGCTTTAATAGCTTTGGGGATGTTGGTTGATGAAGCTATTGTTGTTGGAGAAAATATTTATAGACACCTTGAAATGGGAAAAGATAGATTTACAGCTGCAAGAGATGGAACTTTGGAAATGTATCCTGCTGTTTTAACCGCAACTGCAACAACAATATTTGCTTTTTTACCAATTCTTTTAATGACAGGAGAAGTTGGAAAGTTTATGCAGATTCTTCCTATTATGATAACTATTTTACTTCTTAGTTCTTTATTTGAAGCATTTTTATTTTTGCCATTACACTCAAAAGAGATTTTAAGAGTTAGTAAAGGTAAAAGAAACTCCCATAAAGTATGGGAGTTTAATTATAAACTTTATGAAAATATTTTATCTTTTTTATTGAAAGGAAAATATTTAGCTGTTTTTTTAATGGTTGGATTAATTATTATTTTTTCAGTAATTGTATTTAACACTCAAAAATTTAAATTTATGCCATCTTTTGATTCAACACAGGTTTATATAACAGGTTCTGTTGGTGTTGGTAAAAAGATAGAACAAACAGAAGAATTAGTATTAGAATTAGAAAAAAAGATGCTAAATTCTTTAGATTTTAAAAATAGTATTAGTTCTGTAAGTTCTGTAACGGGAATGAAACTTGATGGGAAAAACTTGCCCCATTATGAAGAGTTTTATTTTCATATTTTTGTAAATTTACATGAAAGTGCAGCTGATAATTTTTTCGATATTTATATAAATCCATATTTATCTCCAAAATATGACGATTCAAATATGATTAGAACTGTAAGCGCTCAAGATATAGAAGAAGAGTTGAAAAAGATTTTAGAACCATATATAAAATCAAATAAATATGAAGAGTTAAAAATATTTGTTCCCCAAGCTGGTATTGTAAAAAATGATGTAGAAATAGCAATCTCAGGTAAAAAAGAAGAGGTTTCAAAAGCTGTTAAAAAATTAAAAGATTCCCTAGCAAAAGTTCAAGGTATTTCAAATATTGCCGATGATTCAATTATTGGGAATTATGAATTAAAGTTTAAAGTTAACTCTTATGGTAATAGTTTAGGAATTGATGAAGAGACTATTTTAAATCAGTTAAGACCTTTTTATTTTAAAGGAACATATTCAAAAATGTTCGATGATAAGGGAATAATTGATATTATTTTTGAGAGTCAACATAAAGATATTTTAGAGAGTCTTGATTCTTTTTCAATTTTAACTTCTTCAAATCAAAAAGTATTATTAAAAGATGTTGTTGAGTTTATAAAAGTTCCAGCTTATTCTCAAATTTTTAAAGAGAATAATGAACAAATTATTAGTGTTACAGCCTCGTTAAATAAAATTACTTCAACAGAGTTATTTGAATTAATAAACAGTGAAATAACTCAATTAAGAAATAGTGTAAATATAGAAATCAAAGGTGAACAAAAAGAGAATGAAAAAGTTCAAAAAGAGATGGCTCAAGCTGGACTTATTGCTATTATTTTAATTTTCATGGCTTTAATTTGGATGTTTGATTCTATTGTTAAACCTTTGATTATTTTAAGTACGATACCGTTGTCTATTTTAGGAGTTTTATTAGGTCATTTAATAATGGGTATAAATATTTCAATGCCAAGTTTGATAGGAATAGTTGGACTTGCTGGTGTTATTGTAAATGATGGAATTATTATGATGGATTTTATTAAAAAAGCTAAAAATATAAAAGAGTTAGTAGAATACGCAAAAATGAGATTACGACCAATTCTTTTAACTTCTATTACTACTATTTTAGGTTTATTTACATTGATGTTTTTTGCCTCTGGTCAAGCTTTAATACTTCAACCAATGGCAATTTCTTTGGGGTTTGGTCTTTTATGGGCAACTATTTTGAATCTTTATTTAGTTCCAATGATTTACAGAATAATTTATCTAAGAAAAGCTGTTGAGTAGGGAAGTTATAAAATAACTATCCCCTCGATTCTATTCAAAATATTTGTATCTTCATCAAAATCTTTTATTCCAACTCCTGGTTCTAATGTTGTAACAGTTGCTTTTCCGATTATATGTCTATACTTTCTTCCTGTTTCATCTTTTAATCTTACACTCCAGATATTGTGAAATACCAAAGGCTCATTGTTTTTAGCTCCAATGTAAAGCATTATATGTCCCTTTAAATATACCAAAGTTGAAAAAGGAACACCATTTTCTCTCATAAACTCTTTTTTTTCATCATTTGATAATTTTGACATATCAAGATATTTTCCATTTGAAATTTGAGCTTTAGAGTTTCTATGTAAATATTTTCCAAAGACTGCAAAATAATCTTGCGTGAAACTTGAACAATCCCTATTATTTAATAATCCACCCCAACCATAAGGTTCATCAAGTAATTGTTTTGCTATTTTGATTCTATTTTCAGTATTAAAAGCTAAAGGCATAGATTCAATTTCATCATCATTTAATTCAATATATGAAATAACTGCATTTTGTTCATCATCTTTTTTTGCTATTAGATACTTATCACCTTTTTTAGGGAAAATTGTAGCTACTTTTACATATTCTCTAAAAATTGGGTCATAAATTGGGAATTTTTCTTTTACTGAAATAAAATAGTTTGAAGTTTTAAACTCTTGTATAAACTTTTTATCCACAAAAGCAATAGTTCCTATTTCAACCCAACCACCAACATTTCCAGATTCCACATAAGCCCAAGCTCTATCTTTTGATAAATGCGAAACCATTATAGGAGTATTTATTTTTATAGCAGAGTTTTGATTGTAATCAAATGGAAAACCCTCTCCTGGTTGAGTGGGGTCATAAAACATAGGTGAGTTTGTAGGAAGAACTCTTATGTTTGTATTTTTTAACATAATTGCTTTTTTTGTTAAAGTATTATAATCGTCAAAATTTGAATTAATTATTTGTTTATCAAACCAATCTTTTGTTGCTAGTTTATGATTTTCCAAATATATTTTTTTAGATTTATAAGAGTGTCCCCAGATAGCTTCTATTTTTGGAAATGATACTTTTGATGCATTCCAAGGTTTGAAATATTTATCAAAAAAATCTTTTGAAGCTTTTGTTGAATCTATAGAATCATCATTTGCAGTTGATGCTAATAGTTCTATATCACTTGTTTTTGTTTGCGTAGATTCTATTGTTACATCTTTTGTAGAACATGCCGTAAAAAGTAAAATTGAAGCTAAAATAAGCAGTATTTGTTTGTATGATTTAATCATGATTATCCTAAAGAATAAATTTTTTGATTGTACCATCTTATAATTGAAAGTTTTTGCTTATAATTTCAAAAGAAATTATAAATTATAATATACTTAATTAGCTGATTTAAAACATATTAAAATAAAAAGGAAATAGGGTGTATAAACTTTCAATAAATAAAGATTTATTTGAAAATATTTTATTAAAAAAAATTCTTATTTTAGAGAAAGAGAATACTAATTATTGGAAAAAAGAGCTTTTAGAACCAATCTTAAAAGATGATAAATTAACTTACGAAATTAAGCAATTTAAAAAAATAGCTATTACAAATGGTTTGGGAAATGATAAACCACAAATTGTAGTTGAGTGTTTAAAAGTAGATTATTCTATCGAAAATGGTGTTTTTGAGTTTCATTTGGGAAAAATTTTAGAACAAAAAAATGTAGGTATTGAAGAACAAGACAAAGATAAAATTATTGAGCAATTACTTGAAGAGAATAAAAAATTAAAAGAAAAAGTAAAATTAGTTCAGCAAAAAATAGAATTTTTATAGATTAAATATAGAAATTTTATTAAAAGAGAAAGTAATATCTATTATGTTATTTTAAATTTTGGAAAATGAATCAAGTAAAAAATAGTTATAAACTTTTTACTAGAGTTAAACTAAAAAAGCATTTAAATTAGCTATAATCAGCCCTATGAGAATAGATAAATTTTTAAATGCCGTTAATATTACTAAACGAAGAGCAGTAGCTGAGGATATGCTTGAACACAAGGTTGTTTTTATAAATGATCAAGCTGTGAAAAAAGCAAAAGAGGTTAAGATTGGAGATATAATCGAGATTAGGTATTTAGAAAAAATTGAAAAATTCAAAGTCTTACAAATACCATCTACAAAATCAACTCCAAAATCAAAGATTGAAGAATATGTACAAAGGATTGACTAAATGTTTAATGCAGCTAAATTAAAATTTGATGATATTTTTGAAAATAGATTATCACAAGAAGAAGTTAGAGAATATTTACTTGAACTTTATGAAAGAGGCGAAACTGCAGCTGAAATAGCAGGAGCTGCTAGTGCTATGCGAGATCATTTGATTCCACTTCCAATACATGAAGATTTAAGAGCTAAAGCTATTGATGTTGTAGGAACAGGTGGAGATAAAAGTTATAGTTTTAATATATCAAGTACAGTTTCAATTTTACTTGCATCTTGTGGATGTTATGTTGCAAAACATGGAAATAGAAGTATTACGAGTAAATCAGGAAGTGCTGATATGTTAGAAGCTTTAGGCATTAATCTTAATTTAGATTTAGAAGCTACAGCAAAAATGCTAGAAGAAACAGGATTTGGATTTATGTTTGCTGCTAATCATCATCCTGCAATGAAATATATTACTCCTGTTAGAAAAACAATTCCCCATAGAACAATTATGAATATTTTAGGACCTTTATGTAATCCAGCAGGTGTTACAAAGCAAGTAATTGGAGTATTTGATAAAAGTTATATAAATAGAATCGCAACAGCTCTTGATTTACTTGATAGTAAAAGAGCAATGATTTTAGCATCAAATGATGGAA
>OCVT010001132.1_pt1 | contig 11384 bp, 9 predicted proteins | sample 1539111 | NCBI WGS metagenome assembly OCVT01 (sample SAMEA3991482, study PRJEB22521) | metagenome | biome: anthropogenic terrestrial biome; feature: sewage plant; material: raw primary sludge | place: Sweden | collected 2012-09-26 | reverse complement strand
AGGAACAAATCTGCACTTCACCGTCTTGATGTCGCGCCCGGCATGAAAGAGTTCGCGCATATCCACCGTACGACTTTCAACGGCAGGATGGAACTGGTCAACACCTTACCGCTCGCAAAACAAAACTAACAGTATTACCCTACAAAAGTGTCAGTATTGCAGCATAAAACTGACAGTATTACCTGGAAAAAGCATCAGTATTATCCTCTCACCGGCAAGAGATGAAGACAGTTCGCAGCCTAAACGCAACAACAAAGATACAACAGAAACAGGCCTGGAACAAAAGAGGAACTCTTTCTCAATGTATGTATCATCTTGAAAAAGGGTTTATCGGCAAGCGATAATTTAACCGCTTTTATCTTTTTACATTTTGGTATTCGACTGAAATATAGTAACTTTGCAGTCGAAATAAGGAAGTAAAAATAATTAAATAGGTATCACACTCATGGCAAAGAAAGCATTATTGATGATTCTCGATGGATGGGGAATCGGCAAGCATGGCGAGGGCGACGTCATTTATAATACGCCCACTCCGTATCTCGATTATCTGAACGCCGTCTCGGCTCACTCACAGCTGCAGGCCTCTGGCGAAGACGTAGGCTTGCCCGACGGACAGATGGGCAACTCGGAAGTTGGTCACCTGAACATCGGTGCCGGCCGGGTAGTCTATCAGGACTTGGTGAAAATCAACAAGGCCTGCCAGAGCGGTTCCATTCTGAAGAACTCGGAGGTTACCAGCGCCTACAGTTACGCCCAAAAGACTGGCAAGAAGCTTCACCTAATGGGGCTGACTTCCAACGGCGGCGTACACTCTTCACTCGACCACCTCTTCAAGCTCATTGAGATTTCAAAGGAATACGGTCTGAAGAACACGTTTGTACACTGCTTCATGGACGGCCGCGACACCGACCCGAAGAGCGGCATCGGCTTCATTGAGAACATTCAGGATGAATGCAAGAAGAACGACGCGCACATCGCCTCTATCATCGGCCGCTTCTACGCCATGGACCGCGACAAGCGCTGGAATCGTGTAAAAGAGGCTTACGACCTGCTCGTAGAGGGCAAGGGCAAGCAGGCCACCGACATGGTGAAGGCCATGCAGGAGAGTTACGACGAGGGGGTGACCGATGAGTTCATCAAAGCCATCAACAACGCGGGCGTAGACGGTACCATTGAGGATGGCGACGTCATTATCTTCATCAACTTCCGCAACGACCGCGCCAAAGAACTCACACAGGTGCTCACCCAGCAGGACATGCCCGAAGAAGGCATGCACACCGTGAAGAACCTGCAATACTACTGCATGACGCCTTACGACGCCAAATTCAAAAATGTTCACATTCTCTTCCCGAAAGAGAACGTGGAAGACACGCTGGGCGAATATCTAAGCAAGCAGGGCAAGCGCCAGCTGCACACCGCCGAAACGGAGAAGTACGCTCACGTGACCTTCTTCTTCAACGGTGGCCGCGAAGCTCCCTATGAAGGAGAAGACCGTATCCTCGTGCCCAGTCCGAAAGTGGCCACCTACGACCTGAAGCCGGAGATGAGCGCCTACGAAGTGAAGGACAAGTTGGTGGGTGCCATCAAGACACAGGAGTACGATTTCATCGTTGTGAACTTCGCCAACGGTGACATGGTGGGCCATACGGGCATCTACCACGCCATTGCCAAGGCCGTATGGGCTGTGGACAGTTGTGTACGCGAGGTTATTGAAACCGCCAACGCCAACGACTACGAGGCCATCATCATTGCCGACCATGGCAATGCCGATAACGCCATCAACCCTGATGGCACACCTAACACCGCTCACTCACTAAACCCAGTACCCTTCATCTATGTCACCAGCAACAACTCGGCTACCGTGAAGAACGGCCGTCTGGCAGACGTGGCTCCCAGCATCCTGCACATCATGGGTCTGGAACAGCCGAAAGACATGACGGGTGAAAACCTGATTTCAGACAACAAGTAAGACAAACGACTAAAGTCTGGCAAGGAGCGACGTCAGCCAAGCCATCGGAAAGAAGGAACGGCTGCCACGGACACTGGCCCTGCCAAGCAAAAGGCTCACCACACGTCCAGACTTCCTGCACTTGCAAAGACCCGGAACAAAACAGAAAAAGGATGTAGCAGCCCTGTTACATCCTTTTTCTTTCTATCTCACGAATCTGTTCGCTTATTTCTTTCTTCGCAATGAGGCTTTGTTTTTCATGTCATAGCTGTGTGTAGCGTAACCGTTCCACTCTCTTCATCCGGGCTGACACGTAAATGGCAAACGATATTTAAGGGTCAGAAACGACAAGATACCACAAGCAATCAAGATATACACAGCATCTATACATTGAATGTTACGATAAAGCAGCAACCCTCACCTAATTTGCTGTCTACCCGGATCGTACCATTATGAGCCTCAACGAAATCCTTGGAGATGGAGAGACCTAAACCGCTGCCTTGCACTTTCGTGCCCGGCACGCGGAAATAACGTTCGAAGATCGTCTGATGGTAACGTGGATCGATGCCTTTTCCAAAGTCGCGCACAAAGATTTCCACCTGATGATCCAGTTGACGTGCACCTATTATCACACGTGAATTCTCCGCGGAATAATGTATCGCATTGGAAAGGAGATTGGTTATCACCCATGCTATCTTTTCGCTATCGACAAATATCTTGGATATTTTGTCCTTCGGATAGTCCACTTCGATATTGCAGTTCCAATGTTCAGCAAGCACTCTTGTAGCGTTGATGGCGTAATCTATAAGTTCAATAGGTTTGGTTACCTTGGGGTTGAGATGCAGCACTCCGGCCTCCACCTGTGTCATCTTGAGCAGTTCGCCCGTGATATTGAGCAGACGGTCGCTGTTTTCCTGAATACTCTGCGCCAATTGTTTCTGCTCTCCATTCATACTGCCCACGCGCTCATCTTCTAACAGTTTCAGACTCATCAGTATGGCAGATATCGGTGTCTTTAGTTCATGTGATATCACTGATATGAAATTGGTCTTGGCATCGTCTCGCATTTTGAATTTGGTGACATCACTCAAAAGAACCACGGTACCGGAATGTTCGTTAAGAGGAAGATAATGCACATCGTAATAACACTCTTTATTGTCGGAGTATATCTTTAAGGGGCTGTCTTTTTTCTTGTCTTCATTATCGTTTTCTTCCAGTCCCCTGACGAGACGCCTCAGCAAATCGTTGGTGAGGGAAAGGTCCAGGGCAGAACTGTCGATCAGTTTTTCGGCAGGCAAATTGAGTATCTGAGACAATGCGGTGTTGGCAAACAGGATGTGCTTGTCGTCGCTAAGTCCGAGAATAGGCTCTTTTATCGCATTGATAACGGTTTCAAGGTATTGCTTCGTGGATATAATGCGTGCCATACTACTTTTCTGGAACTGAGACAGTTCCTCTGCCATATTGTTGAAAGATGCCGCCACCTCCTTGAATTCCGACTTAGGGCCGAAATTCAGACGCTTGCCATAATTGTGATTGGATATTTCTATGATTCCCCCCAGCAACTGTTTGACAGGGGATGTGAGCATCTTGGGAAACTTGAGAAGCATAAAAACAGCTATCATCGTACTTACCACCGAGAGCAGCAAGGTCCACAATGTTACATTTTGCGCCGCATCTACCGCCGACTCCGACTTGCGCCGGATGGCGTCGGTGTTCAGTCGGATGATTCTGTTGATGGTGTTTTCCAGTTGAAGACGACTCTTTACATCGTTCTTTTTACGAAAAGACGCATAATCGATTATCAGTTGACTGGTGATGGTCTTCTCATTCAGCTCGGTCACATTGTTGGCCTGAAGATGCATGTTTGTCGTAAACAGACGGATGGCCTTGACCGTATCACGGTCGTAAGTGGAGATAGCGTGTAACATGTTCTGAGAATACATGACCGAGTTGTAATTATCTTTCAGAATATTCTCCGTATTATGTTTTATCATCTGGGTGGAACCGGAAGCGAAGATACCCATGCTTAGTATGACTATCAGCAATATGCCGAGAGACAAGGCTATTCTGTTCTTTGTTTTCATATTTATGATACTATTATTAAATCTATGCTTGACTTTGAAAGGGAGTTAAACAGATGGCGGTAGCGGAAGGCCGAAAACAGCAATGACCATATACACATTTTAGGTTTGCCGATACACACCGTGTTGACGTGACGCATGCTGCATATATCAACGATGCCACTGATGATGTCGGACGCTTCATACTGTACAATTTCAGCACCGAGGTTGATGGCTATAGTCAGGTTGTTCATCAGATGCCGCTGTTTGGCAAGATTAATATTGTCGCTACTGTTATGCGGTGTGCGGACATAGAGCACGAGAAACAAGGCATTATCATTCACTACAAGTCTGGCTACTTTGCGGATGAGATGCCGAGCTTTTTTTTCATCAGTGCCTATGCAGCATAAGAAAACTTTCTGCATGCTCTTGGACGTATTGCACACTTCGTTCTCCACCTTCTGGGAAACACGCAGTGCGACTTCCCTCAATGCAAGTTCGCGCAACTGCAAGATGTGTTCGGGTGTAAAGAAATGGCCAAGGGCATTCGCTATGTTCGCTCCTTTATATATCTTTCCGTTTTTGAGCCGGTCTATCAACTCATCGGAAGTGAGGTCAATGTTGACCACCTCGTCCGCGGCCTGCAATACTTTGTCAGGAATGCGCTCGGACACCTCGATGCCTACTATTTTCCTGACATCCTCATTCAAGCTCTCTATGTGTTGTATGTTGACTGCCGACAACACGTTGATGCCCGCATCGAGCAGTTCCATTACATCCTGCCATCTTTTCTCGTTTCTGCTGCCCTCCACATTGGTATGTGCCAGCTCGTCCACGATCACCACTTCGGGATGAAGTCTCAGAATGGTGTCCGTGTCCATTTCCTCCAGTTCCTTACCCTTATAAAACACTTTTTTGCCGGGTATCACGGGTAAGCCTTTCAGCAGTTTCTCCGTATCGGCCCTGCCGTGTGTCTCCACTAAACCGATCTGCACGTCGATGCCACTCTTCAGCATATCCCTGGCATCGCGCAACATTCTGCAGGTTTTTCCCACACCGGCTATCATACCGATATATATCTTAAATCTGCCCTGTCTTGATTTTTGTATCAAATCAAGGAAGTAATGAGGGTTGTTATTATATTTCATCATTGAGACATTGGTTTGCAAATATAATGATTATTACTTTTTAAAAAGCTATTGTTGGGAAAAATCATCATGAGATTTGAATCTTTTATGTTATGTTCTATAAAAGCCCTAATACCGCAGTGATTGACCAACTGTTGTTTACAACGTACTGAGGAGCAACAGATGCTACAAAGTATGCACGTGTCGAAGAATTCACTTACCTTAGTGCTCTAAGCAGTTGCATTGTTCACTTGAATTTAGGAGATATATACTTATCAAGTGCCACATTCAGTTTTAGGACATTCACCTTTTCAGGACCAAACAGAGAAAGCAACGGCTTATCTATGGCTTTGTCTATGATTGTTTTTACCATTTGCTCACTGCATCCTCTTGCCCGAGCAATACGCCTGACCTGTATGTAAGCACTCTCGGGCGAGATATCGGGATCAAGTCCTGAACCGCTTGCCGTAACCATCTCTGCAGGAATATCTTCACGTCTAAGATAAGGATGGTGTCTCAGAAAGAAAGTGATGCGACTATTTACTTCTTTCAGATAGTCCTTGTTACTCGGTCCTTTGTTGCTGCCGGATGAGCTGGAAGCGTCATATCCGGTGCCGGCGCACGAAGGCCGGCCCCAGAAATAAATATCCTTCGTAAACATCTGGCCTACATTTGAGGCGCCCACTGTTTTACCACGATACTTTATGATTTCAGCATCACCATTGTTGGGTCCAGCGATTTTTGCAAACAGTCCTAATACCAGTACGTAAAATACAGCGAAAAAGATGCAGAACACCAATGTGATTCTTATTGATTTTATAAATGTTTTCATTGTCTTACTTTTTTAAAAGAATAATCCGATAAACAGGTCTATTAATTTAATGCCGATGAAAGGGACGATAACTCCACCCAATCCGAATATCAGCATGTTGCGGCGTAATAGCGCAGAGGCGCCGATGGGTTTATACGCAACACCTTTCAGAGCTAAGGGTATCAATATCGGAATGATAATGGCATTGAAGATAATAGCTGAAAGAATGGCACTTTCGGGAGAATGCAGTCTCATGATGTTGAGTACCGACAATTCGGGGATTGAAAGCATAAACAGAGCAGGGACAATGGCAAAATACTTGGCTACATCGTTGGCAATGGAGAAGGTAGTGAGCGTTCCTCGTGTCATAAGCAGCTGTTTGCCTATTTCCACAATTTCGATGAGTTTGGTGGGGTCGTTATCCAGATCAACCATATTTCCGGCTTCTTTTGCCGCTTGGGTACCACTGTTCATTGCTACGCCTACGTTGGCTTGAGCCAGAGCAGGAGCATCATTCGTGCCGTCGCCCATCATTGCGACCAGTTTACCTGCTGCCTGTTCTTTTTTGATATATTCCATTTTATCTTCAGGCTTTGCTTCGGCAATGAAATCGTCAACCCCGGCTTTTCGGGCTATATATTCAGCCGTAAACGGATTATCACCCGTTACCATGACGGTCTTTACGCCCATTTTATGCAAACGCTCGAATCGCTCATGGATGCCAGGTTTAATGATGTCCTGTAATTCTATGACACCTGCCACCTGTTGGTTGACACTTACCACAAGCGGTGTTCCGCCATTGCCCGATATAGCCAGAATCGTATTTCCCGTTTCTTCGGGAAACGAATTGCCTGCCGACTCTACAATCTTCCGAATCGCCTCGTAGGCTCCTTTGCGTATCTCGGTACCATCGTTAAGATTAATACCGGACGTCTTCGTCTCGGCAGAGAATTTGATTAATTTCGAGTCTGCCGTGTTCATCTCCTTTGTGTCCTTGTGTCCTGTCCTCATTCCAAGTTCCACGATAGATTTACCTTCGGGTGTTTCGTCTGATTGAGACGATAGCAGGCAAGCCTTCACAAAATCATCATCAGAGATTCCCGATGCCGGATAAAACTTAGTAGCCTTTCTGTTGCCGATGGTAATGGTACCTGTCTTATCTAGCAACAACGTATCCACATCACCTGCCGTCTCGACAGCCTTGCCCGATTTCGTTATGACGTTTGCGCGTAGCGCCCGATCCATTCCCGCAATACCTATGGCAGAAAGCAGTCCACCAATGGTCGTAGGAATCAGACATACGAAAAGTGAAAGAAAAGCAGCGATCGTAATCTCTGTTCCAGTGTAATCAGCAAAAGGTTTTAACGTGATGCACACGATTATGAACACTAGCGTGAAAGCCGCCAGCAGTATGGTGAGAGCAATCTCATTGGGGGTCTTCTGTCGCGATGCTCCCTCTACAAGAGCTATCATCTTATCAAGGAAGCTTTCGCCAGGTTGCGTGGTCACCCTTACGCGAATAGTATCCGACAGCACCTTCGTACCACCAGTAACGGAGCTCTTGTCACCCCCGGCTTCACGTATCACAGGTGCCGACTCACCAGTTATCGCACTCTCATCAATAGATGCGAGTCCCTCGATGATTTCTCCATCTGCAGGAATAATATCTCCAACTGTACATTCAAAAATATCTCCTTTCTTCAAACAGCTGCTGCTGGTGTTTTGTATCTCATTGTTAACAATCAACTTGGCAGGAGTTTCTTCCCTTGTCTTTCTCAGGCTGTCGGCCTGCGCTTTGCCCCGCGCCTCGGCAATGGCTTCGGCAAAGTTGGCAAATAATAAAGTAATGAACAGTGTGATGAACACAAGCAGATTATAGACAAAAGACCCCTGCGTACTGCTGAACATCGAATATATGGTGACTGGCAGCATAATGGCGGTACACACTTCGACCGTAAACATGATAGGATTTTTTATCATGCACTTCGGATTGAGCTTCACAAACGATTGCTTCAAGCTCTCTAGGGTTTGTTCTTTCTGAAACAAAGATGTAGATTGACGTTTCATATTCAATTGTTCTTTTATGGTTCTTTACATGGTTAATGTTTCGGCAATGGTGCTGAGTGCATGTACCGGGAAAAATGACAATGCAGCTACAATGAAAATGACGGCAAATGTCATCACGGCAAAAGTTGTCGTGTCCGTTTTCAGTGTACCGGCACTCTCCGGTACGTATTTCTTATTGGCTAGCAATCCTGCTATAGCCACCTGACCGATGATAGGCAGGTATCGGCCCAGAAAGAGCACAATGCCGCATGAAAAGTTCCAGAACCATGTATTGTCGTGAAGTCCCTCGAATCCGGAACCGTTATTGGCTGCACAGGATGTATATTCGTAGAGCATCTCGCTCAGTCCATGATATCCTGGATTGTTCAGCCATCCCCCTTCACCAGCTACGAAATGCGGCACATGGATAACCAGATAAGACGCGAGAGCTGTGCCTGTGAGGATGATAAAGGGATGAAGTAGAGCCACGATGGACGCTATCTTCATTTCACGCGCTTCAACCTTTTTGCCAAGGAACTCTGGCGTGCGCCCCACCATCAAGCCACTAATAAACACCGCGATAATCATAAATGTGAAATAGTTCATCCATCCCACACCTACGCCTCCGAACCATGTGTTGATTTGCATATTCAGCATCTCTACCATCCCAGACAGTGGCATCATCGAGTCGTGCATCCCGTTTACCGAGCCATTGGATGTCGCAGTGGTGTTGACACTCCACAGAGCCGTGGCTGCACTGCCCAGTCTCACTTCTTTTCCTTCCATTGCACCATGGCTTTGAGCCACTCCCAAGGCAGCAATCTTCGGATTGCCGCCCATCTCTTCGTGCGTGGTTACAATAACCCCGATAAGATATGCAATCAACATCACTCCGAAGATGGTGTAACCTAGTCGTCGTTTCTTCAGATAGAATCCAAAGGCGAAAACCATAGCCATTGGAATGAGAAGAATAGAACAGCACTCCACCATGTTAGTGAGATAGGTTGGATTTTCTAGCGGATGGGATGAGTTGGCGCCAAAGTATCCGCCACCATTGGTTCCCAGTTGTTTGATTGCGATGATAGCGGCAGCGGGACCTTGCGAGACCATCTGTGTGGTTCCCTCAAGGGTTTTCACTTTCATCTTACCCGCAAATCCCATTGGCGTGCCTTGAAGAATAAGGATGAACCCCACTATCAGTGACAACGGCAGTAATATTCTGGTACAGCTGAGTACCAGATACTTCCAAAAGTTTCCTATCGTCTTTGTTGTCTTTGCCGACAGAGCCTTCATGATGCCTGCCATTGCAGCCATTCCCGTTGCCGCGGTGACAAACTGAAACAGCATGACGACAAACAACTGTGTAAAATAAGTCAGTCCGCTTTCACCACTATAATGTTGCAGATCACAGTTCACGAGGAAACTGATACAGGTGTTGAATGCCAGATGGCAGCTTTGGCCGATATTTCCGTCAGGATTCAGTGGCAATGCGCCTTGACAGGCAAGGAGTACCATGCCCCAGAAAAACCAGAAAAGATTAATGGTCAACAAGGCGCGCAGAAACTGCTTCCAGTTCATTTCCGTATCAGGATTGATGCCAGACAGCCTGTACATAAAACGCTCCACAGGCTTCAAAAAGTCCAACACCGTTTTTTTCCCCTTGTAAACTTTCGCTATATATTTACCCAATGGGTAACTCAACAAAATCGTTATTACGACTTGTATAATGACACCTACTAATTCTGTACTCATAATCATTAATACTAAAATTTCTCAGGTTTGATAAGAACATAGAACAAATAACCAAATAGGATCAATCCTATAATAAATAATACTGTGTACATTTTTTCACCTCCAAAATAATTAAATAGTTTCAAACCAGTCTATACATTTGTAAAAGACTACGAAGCACAACACTGCGGTAATTACACACACTGTTAATCCAATTAATTCCATACTTCTTATTTTAAATTGTTATTATATTACAATAGTCCGTTAAATAATTAGTTAACTATCTCAGTATCAATGGAATATATTAACAATACTTAGTGCGTAAAATTTGGTTAAGTGGCTGATTTTCAGTAACTTTATGTTCTCTACACATAAGTTAAACATGGAAATATCAGGAGCACTTAACCAATATATGAATATCTGCAGAGATGCCTTTGCTGGATCTGCTGCAAAGTTAAACATAAGTTTTAAATCAGCCATCATCGAGACCCTACTTTTATTTATGGTCATACCAAGAAAGATAAATTTCACTCAGTTGGAGCGCTACGGAACCCGTTGCGAACAGTGTTATCGGCAAACCTTCACAAAAGAGTTTGACTGGATACGCTATAACATGGAATTGATGAATACGCTTTTTGACAGAAATGACAGGAAAGCAATAGCCATTGATCCCAGTTATATTTCCAAATCAGGGAAGCATACTCCATGGATAGGTTACTTCTGGTCGGGGTGTGCAGGTCAGGCAAAGCGCGGTCTTGAAATTCTTGGAGTTGGAGTTATTGACATCAACAAACGTGATCGCGTGATGCTCAAAGCAGAACAAGCCCCTGATACCATTACATTGGATAATGAAGGTTTCACTTTAATAGACTGGTATCTTAGAGCATTTTGTTTCCGTGAGAACGGCCGTTATTGTTGTTTTCCTCTTTATTCATCACATAATTGCTTTCTGTGAGAGTATATACACCGTGCTATGAGGAACAGCCTTTCTTCTCAAAATATCGTGCAAGTCGGAGATATCAATAACAACATATAAATGTATTCAAATAACAATTATTTTATAAGACCGAGTTGTGGTAAATCTTTGTTTTTTAAGTCTAAATCTTTTCTAATTGCTTTTATTAAATTTGTATATGCTTCTTCTTGGAAACTTCCATTTTGAAAAGCTCTTTCATATTCTAGTAGTTTGTTAATAACATCAACATTAGCAAATAACATCAGTTCATCACGAGAGTGAGTGTACACATTCTTAAAATCTTCATTTTTGTTAGTTGTAGCTAAATTGTGAAGAGCTGATACATATGCTATATAATGTTCCTCTTTTAATTTCCTTTTTTGTAATCTTATGTTATTCCTATTTGTAAAAATAGCTCCTAAAATAGCTACACCTATAGCAACAAATGCACCTAATAATGATATAAACAGTTCCATAATTTGACGTAATTAGATTAATACATTGATTAAGTTAAAATACAAATATAGTAAATAAACTAGTTATAAACAATATTTCACATGTTAAAAAAAACGAAACGAGTCAAGAACAAGGAAACTTGATAAAGCAATACTTTCATAAAATTAATGAAGCTTGTCTGTTTTACTTGTATTACATCCTATTCCATATTTCTTGTTCAAACATTTGCAATTCTATGTATTTTTTA
>OCVT010001130.1_pt1 | contig 11387 bp, 15 predicted proteins | sample 1539111 | NCBI WGS metagenome assembly OCVT01 (sample SAMEA3991482, study PRJEB22521) | metagenome | biome: anthropogenic terrestrial biome; feature: sewage plant; material: raw primary sludge | place: Sweden | collected 2012-09-26 | reverse complement strand
CCAGGACGTACACTCTTTCCCTACACGACGCTCTTCCGATCTAACAAGAATTTTACAAAAATGAAAGGGTGACAATATTACAAAATGACTGAAAAATTAGACGTTAAAACATCACTTTTAATCACACAATTAAATAATAAAATGTTAAACATTCTATGTCTAACACTCTTAAAACATAACGGTGATTTCATAACAAATCAAACAGAAATTAATAAAAAAGAATTACATTTACAAACACAGTTAGACGGTTTTGATTCCAATCTTATTGTCGTATCTTATAGTGAAAAAGACAAGTTCGATAGGATAGTTTTCACATTAAGCTTACTCACATATAACTCAAAACACATCGCTACATTAGAGATGATTTTCAACAAAAATAACCTTTATGAAGAAGGCTCATTTTCATCAAACAACGAAGAGTTAATCACTCAAAACCTATTAGATTTTCTATCTAAAAACAAATTCAAAATCATCGCAAACATTTTTTAGAAACGCTATTGCGTTTCTATTTTATTAATAGAAAGAAATTAACTCATGGACAATAATAAATTATTTAATAATCTTATTTCTACACTAATTATATTTAGTTTAATCTTCTATTCACCTTTCATTCTCTATAGTGTTTCATACGGTGTTAAAGCAAAAATTGTTCCATTCTTTGTATCATTAATTGCCCTATATACACAACTAATTTTACCACCAACATTACGTTTTATCTTGCACCTATTAGACGCAAAAATCAAATATACACCACACAATAAAAACATAAACGGAGACGATTAAACATGGATAAATTTACGTCTGACCCACATCTAAGCCATAAAAATATTATTAGTTTTGAACGTAAACAATTCAAAACAATTGACGAACACGATACGTTCATTAAGTACATCATCCAATCCAACGTCAAACCAAACGACACCCTTTATCTCCTCGGAGACGTAGGTGAAATGTCAGATAAGAACATTGAATTTTGGAAATCTTTACCCTGTAAAACCATCCTTATTCGAGGTAATCATGACACACAAAAAGGAAAACTTCTCAAAGCATTTGATGTCGTTTCAGACGTACCAATCTTCTACAAAAAACGTATTTTATTAAGTCATGAACCGCTACCTGTAACCAATGAAACCATCAATGTTCATGGACATTTACATGGTTCACATCTAAATATGAACAACTACATAAACTTGTCCATTCACGTTGCAAACTACAAAATCTGGACAGAAAAAGATTTAGAAAAACGTCTAGCTATTCAACCAAAAATATCACAACATTTCATGTTTGAATGGTACGCTAAAAACTATAAGTTTCATAACAAAAAAGATGACGTTGCATTCGACATATTCGGTAATATTGATTTAGAAAAATCAAGAAAAAATCAGTTGAAAAAACCAAAATTGCAACAAAAAATCAAAGCCGTATCATTCAAATTTTTACAAGAATACCCAGATTACAAACATGCTGATGTGAAATCCGAAATTGAAGATTTCATGATTCAACATTATCAAAATAACGCTAATTATACAACCAAAGATTTAAAATCTTTCATCGAAAATCCATTTAGATAAGGTATAAAAAATGACTACACCAAAACAAGTTTTTGACATATTAAGAGATCAACATATTCTAAAATCTCAACTTTCTTATGAAGAATTATCCACTACAAAAAACTTCATTTTAATAAAAAAACATTTCAAAGAAAAACAAGTTTATTGGGTCGATTTATGGATGTCATTTTTCAGACTAAACCCTGAATATGAAAACGAACACACTCGACCTGAGTGGATCACTGATACATTGTTAGACAACAGTAATAGCTATTCAACTCAAATCAATGATGCTGCCATTTATAACAAAATAGAACATTTCAATGACTACTTTTTAATGTACTATTACGAATTTTTAGTTGATAATTTCCTAAACCAATCAGATGAACAAAATGAAAGTGATTATGGTAATAAAAACCCATTAGCTGACATTACCCCATTTGAAATAGTAACCATTTCACACTACCAATTAAAACAGCAACTGAAACCATTTTCAAATCAAAAATACAAAAATCTAGCACATTTTTATCAAACAAAACGTAATGATTTGGAAAACGAAATGAACATCTATCGCAAAAAAGCTAAAAATAAAATTCTAAACATTAACAAACAATTTAATGACGATAATCGATTCTATGTGCTCAGAAATGATACTGAGTTACAACAACATTTAAACCAATTGTTAGAAAGAATTGATATCAATTACAACAACTTTTTAAGCTGGAATACCAAAATTGAATTTCCAACTGAAGATGAATATTCCACAAAACACTTATCTAAATTTTATTAAATTGGAGAAACATTATGCCAAAAAAACAACAACAGAAAATGACACTATGTTACGTCCATTCCATTAATGATTGGACTCACGAATTATGGTTTGCTAACAAAAAACCAACTGACCTTTGGGGTGATGATTGGAACGATGCTCCATACGAACATAATGCTGAACCGCCATATGAATACACAACAAAAAATAAATCAAAAGTTGATTTCAAACGTTATATTCTAGTTGGAAATAATATTGTTTCACCATCCTATGAACACCTTAATTCACCATGGTCCGTTGAACAAATTAACAAACAAGAAACCTATTGGTTGACAACTGGAAAATCAGATTTTTATGCAGGTTGCACCATTGATGAAATCACAACCACACTACAAAATCAAGGTGAATGTTTCGAATTGTATGAGCTAATCAAAGATAACTACTAGGAGCTATTCATGAATAATATACAAATAAAACCAGATCTACTTTTACCATTAGAAAAAAACGTTATATATATCGATGACGGTTTTGAACTTTCAACATTTGACCCAAATATTGCAACCATTACAATAGAAAACGCTCAAAACATCAACCTTCCTGTTGAAAAACTAAGTTCTAGATTCCTCTCATTAATCGCTATGGAAAATGCAGTTTTTCCTGAAGAGCATTACATTTCTATCTTCCAAAAAGAAGATCTTCACAAAAACCTGTTTTACGTTCATTGGAAAACAACAACACCGAAAAAATATCAAACAAAATCAAATACAGAACATTTATTAGCGACTCTTTTCGGTGATACCCAAATCATAGAAAAAATTGAAATCTTTGGCACACTAAGCGACGCAATATACTATGTCAAAACCGAATTAAAAACCCATGGATACCACTATATACCAGAATCACATGAATGGACAAAATATCCATCAAAATAAAGGAATGAACATCTATGACACAATTAAAACCAAATTTAGCAGAACGAATGCGACCAAAATATATAGCTGACATTATAGGTCAGGAACACCTTACCGAACCAGATAAAATCATAGGTCGTATCGTAAAAGCACAACGTCCAACATCACTACTTTTATACGCTCGTCCTGGTGTCGGAAAGACATCCATTGCCAATGCTTTAGCTAACGACTTAGGAATGGATTTCGAACAGTTTAACGCATCTGTTGACAACAAAGACAAACTCAAAAAGATTACAGCAAAAGCGGAAAAAGAACCAATTGTCATGCTTCTTGACGAAATTCACCGTCTAACAAAACCATTACAAGACCACCTTTTACCTTACATGGAAAAAGGTCATGTTACTGTTATTGGAGCTACAACCGAAAATCCATACATCAATGTGAACCCAGCTTTACGATCACGCATGACCATCCTTCAACTTAATCCAGTTGATGTCGAATCCATGAAAAAACTTATCAAAAAAGCCGTCAATTTCTTAGAAGATGAGCTCAAAGAACATATCATTATCTCAGAGGCTCAGATTGCCTTTCTAGCGTCCTCAACAGACGGTGATGCACGTTCAGCTCTAAATGCTCTAGAACTCGTTACAGAGTCTTCTGATGCGTCTCAGAACGGTATTGAAATTGACACCGAAGCACTTGAGCAAGTTCTTGGTAGAAAAGCTATAGCTGGAGATAAAAATGGTGATGACCACTACAACTTATTATCAGCGTTTCAAAAATCAATTCGAGGATCAGACGTTAACGCTAGTATCCACTACTTAGCACGTCTAATCGCCATCGGCGATCTACAATCCATTTGTCGTAGATTATCAATCATCGCATATGAAGATATTGGAATTGCTAACACTCAAGCTGTTATAAATGCTCAGCTTGCTATTCAAGTAGCAGAAAAAACAGGTCTTCCTGAAGCTCGCATTCCACTATCATCAGCTGTTATTGAACTAGCTTCAAGTAAAAAGACTAACATTGCTGAAAAAGCCATTGATTTAGCTTTAGATGATTTAAATTATTTCAACACAACTATTCCAATGCATCTCAGAGACACTCATTTCAAAGGTGCAGAAAGCCTTGGTCATCAAGGATATAAATATCCACATGACCATCCACATCACTATGTTAATCAAATATACTTACCTGATGAATTGCTTGGCCATAATTACATTAAAGACCCGTACCCCGTAGATGACAATATCGAACGAGTACTCAAATTTGCAGATATAAAAGCAAAATCTGATCTCAAATCAATTGACTCATAATATTAATACATGTTATAATCATTAAAGATAATAAGCGTTCGAAAGAACGCTATTTTTTAGGAGAATAATCATGCGATTAAACAAATTAACAGACGAACAAATAAAATTACTTCCAAAATCTATCAATCTTCGAGACCTAATTTATATCCAAAAAGAATCTATTCATGGAACGAAAGCTCTCAACTCAGTAATATTGAACGACTTCAATATTCCAAATAAAACCTTATCTGTAACAATACAACGTATAAATTCTGAATTCGACGACCTTACATCTCAACTAGCTAAACGTCAAAGTTTTGTAGGACGTATAAACGATAACCTAAATCAGCTATTCCCAGAATATTATATTGACGTTACTTGGTTATCTGGATTTAATGAACCCTATTGTTACAATATTAAACCATTAAAGGACTAAGATTATGATCCAAAAACAAACACCATCACTTTATCCATCATTTATGCTTTATGACGTAAAAGCTAATGAATTAAACTTATCCCAAAAACAAATTGAAGATTTCATCAATCAATTTCCACAGAAATATCACCAAATCTTTAACCTATATTATGTTCAAGGTTATACACAACAATACGTTGCTGAAAAATTATCATTAACAAAACAAACCGTTAACGCCAACATTCAAAACATCAAAAAACGAATAAAAACATTGTCTCAATTTTGGAACAATCATATAACCTTAATTGTAGGACGTTCTGGAACAGGTAAGACCACATTAGAAAAAATACTATGCGACGCTTATAATGCTAAAGCTATTAAATCCTATACAACTCGTCCAAAACGTGATGATTCAGAAGATAATCACATCTTCATTTCACCATCAGAAGTTAAAAACTATCCAAACAAAATCGCAACAACAACCATCAACAATAATTTCTACTTCGCTACAAAAGAACAATTAGATGAATCACAAATTTATGTTATTGATCCAAATGGTTTATACGAATTAACAACTAATTTTCCAGATTTGAGTTTCAACCTAATCTATCTAAAATTAGATAAAAATAAACATCACACTTATCTAAAAAAACGATGTTCAGAATCAAACGAAACAAAAGGGTTGCAAGAACAACGCCTTGCATCAGAAAATAAACAATTCGACAAGTTTGAAAATCAATTAGCAACCAACCAGTTGCCACAAAACATCAATATTTTAAATATCAAACATTTGCTACCAAATTACAGGTAAAAATAAAGTTATATCATAATACAAAAAATCCGAAATAAAAATAACACCACTACAACAGTGATGTTATTTTTTTTAACAATTACACATAAACAACCAAAATCTACTCGGATGATTGATTATCCCATGATTCATCAGCAGCCAATGTCTCTTGATCAGTATAGGTTTGTCTATATTCATTCCAAACCATTTCATCTGATGATACATCACTACTTTGTTCAATTACAACTTCTCTTTGAACATCCATATCAGAATCAGACCCTTGAGATTCTGGACCATCATAAGCACCTAATAATTTTCCCAAAAGAATCATCATAATAAACCAAACAAATACTCCAAAATATAACCATTTAAAGAATTTCACATCTCGAGCATATTGTTCTGATGTATCAATCATATCAACATCAGGTTCATCATGATTAATCAATAAATCGTCACACAAATAAAGAATACCAGAAACACCAATTCGGTTCAAATGGTCATAAACATCATTTTGAACCTTATTGATACGATTATAATATCGCTTTTTTGACGATCTATACACGTCTAAAGTTGATAATCGAAGAATTTCATTTTCAAACAACTCTTGAGCTTCATCAAGAGTCAAAACTTTCTTCAAATCAGAAGCAAATGACATTTCACATTCACCTCTTCTACTTATCCAACTCCAATTCAGAATAACGATTCTCAATCAAATCAGAAAGATAACCCGCAGCAGATGTTGCATCCGACATATTATCATAATCACGTAAAACATTTAGTTTTTCACGAACCGACGGACGTAACGTAAAATTATAAGATTTTGTTGTCTCACGTACTTTCTTTTGACGATTAATTCGTGTCTGAACAACCTTTCCATCTTGTTGTTTTTTACGATTTTCTTCCAAAACCGTACCAATTGTAGCATTATTTCGTTTAAATCCCATTATATAACCCTTTCTACACTGCAATACTATCTAGTTTCAATAACACCTTATTCAAAACACCGTCTAATTCATAAAAAAAATGTCTATGGTCACTCAAACGAATACCATTATATTCATCTTTTTCAATTAAATCATAAACACTTGGCTGAACACCATTTTCTGAATCAGCAATTGTTGCACGAATAAATAGTTCCTTATAAGGAACAAAACCTAAAACTTTAGGATCATTTTCTAATTGTTTAACCAGCTCTTTAGACGCTAACGTGTTATGTTTAATCATATTCCCCAAGAAATACAACTCGGCATCAATATTGGATTCTCCAGTTTTATAATCAATATTTTCATCAGCGTACATTTGAAGACGAGTTTCTAAATTCTGACGAGAATCTAAGCTATATTGTGACGGAATGATTGGAGATAAAAGCATATCACTAATAGCAACAGCATTACGTGTAGCAATAGAAAAATCAGGACGGCAATCAATAACAACATATTCATATTGATCAGCATCAATATCGTCATAGTTCTTATCTAACCACATATAAAGCAACATATCCTTAAATGTTTTCGTTTCAAGCTCGCTCTCAATCACGTCTAAATCCATTGCACCTGCAATCATATCAAGCTGTTCATCAATATGATGAATCACAACATCACCTTGACGCTTAAAAATATTAACAACTGTCCCCTCAGACTCATACAAACCATGAGCCTGAGTAAGATTACATTGGTGATCCAAATCAAGCACTAAAATTTTCTTTTTACTACCACGATGAGTTAGTTCACGTTTTAGTTTCTCAATAAATTCTTTAGCCAATGAAGTCTTTCCAATCCCACCTTTTATACCAACAAATGAAATAACTCTCATTAGTCGTCCTCATTTCATATTTGATATACCCATTATACTACATCTAAACATAATCGTCAACATAAATATAGTCATAAACACAAAAAAAACAGGCTCACAAAGGAGTCTGTTTTTCTATAACCAAAAAGGATATACTATAAGAAGTCCAACTTTCACACACATTCATATTAACAAAATACTTAAAACATGTCAACTACAAACGATTCATTAATTTAACATCTACCAACAACTCATGAGAAGTTACATCAATAATTATCACATTCACATGATGTACCAAAGGTGAACCTTTCTGATAATAACACTCAACACCATATTTAAAAACATGATCCTTCTTCCAATTAACAAAAAAGTCAAAAAGCAATTCAAATTCATTAAGTGAAAATTGAGCAGCCCCTTTGCTACCAAAATTTCGATTCGTTCGAACAGTTGGATAATCCAACTTAATTTGATAATTATTATCAAAAAAATACTCTTTCAAATAATTAACACGACTAAGCGTAGAATCACTCGTTTTACTATAAGGTGGAACATAATCTAAATCATATCGTGCTCCAGAATTCAAATGAGCAGTACCCGCAAACAACAATCCATCAAAATCACCCTCAGATAAAGAATGCCTAAACGCTACCAAATGAGTTAAATGATACAATGAACTCTTACCACTTCCAGTATCAACCACTTCACCTTTCACCAAATCTATACTCGGGGCACTGTTATATTGACGCTCTCTAGCGTCACGCTTTACAATTCCCTCTTTGATCAAACTTTTATTACGTTGTAACAAATCATAATTCATATATACAAAAGCACCAACTACACGACCACGTTGTTTTTTAGAAACCACTATATCAGTTCCATCTGAAATACCAGATAGATGACGTTCTTTAGACATTAATAATTTGTGAAAATGATTTCGCCCATATAAGTATTGTACCCTATAATCCCGTTTTCGTTCTGAATGTTTTCGTATTGTTTCATACCGTTTTGGCTTCAAGAAAAAAATTAAAACTATTAAAACAATACATAATATAATAAAATTTTGAACATAAAACATACACACAATTCTTTCTAAAATTAGAACAATTATATCATAAATCTCCTAATAAACAAAATTATACAAAAAAAAAAGAGACCTATCGGTCTCTAGTATTTACAATCAGATAGTCTTATAAAATAACTTAACAACACCAACCCAAATATAATTAATTAAAAGTAAGAATATTGACACAACAATATTAATAACAACCGCAAGTATAACACTTAAAAACACAACCCATCCCATTTGACTTAAATAAAATCCAAAAATTGTCATTGAACCTTGAATGATTGTTTCGTATCCCATAATATTATTGTCAATTAAATATTTTAACAACACAACACTCATAACAAATGTAATAATCGTCAAGATACCCATTTGTTTCCAAAACGATTTATAATTTTTAATCATGATTTAACCTCAATTTCATTACAGATCAAATTAACACTCCAACGTTCATTAAAGTAATTCCAGCTCAGATTACCAGTAATTTCAACAATATCATCACCACTTAAATCTTCAACTTTATCAGCTGCCGACCAAACCATTGCTACAAACCCATCATTATCATTAAAAACAAATCGTACATGAGTTCCATCTGCTCCAACAGTATAAGTGGACACATCACTACCCTTAAAACGTAACTTCACAATTGGCTCAGCCCATCCTGCTCCAAACGGCTCAATATAATGAGCGTCACGCATAAACTGATAAATCGCACCTATATCTAGTCCAAGATCTCCGTCATTTAATAGTGAGATAACGAAATCTTCTTTAGCCTTAGGTTCACCAAATTTAGAGATATAATCGAGCCAAATTTCATTCGTATGCTTTTCAAGATGTTTTTTGAATTTCACAAGATGCTTATAATTTTTAGCACCAAATCCAAATGCACCCTCATGTCCAGCAACAAAATACTGCTCCGCACGTTTTGACCTAGAGTATTTAACCAACAAATGAGATTCAGCATGAGCTTTACGACGTCTAACATCATCACGCTCTTCCTCTGTCATATCGTCAGTTTCGATCAAATTCGCATCCGTCAACAACTGAATTGCTTCATCAACAGTCATTTTATACTTAGACGCAAGAATTTCTAAATTATAATGCACTGTATTACTATTAAACGCATACCATTCTGGACTACGACCACTACCATGATAACCATCCATGTCATTTCCACTTAGAACAAGTGTTGGTTTACCCGATTCATTAATCAATCGTGTTGCAATAAGACCTACAATTCCGGCTGGTGCATCAGTCGTATAAATATATGGAGCTAATGGTTGAAGACCCTTATCATATTCATCACGAAGTTGCTCCATATAAGACTCAACCAATTCTTTACGAGTTTCATTTGTAGCAAATAAAACATCAATATGTTTTTGTTGCTTTAATGGCTCGTCAAAAAATACACCAAAAGCATGCCACATATCACCACCAAGTCGCTTCAACGCATTAAATACTGGCGCAACGTAAAAACCATAAAAGATAGACGTGATATCACGTTTTGTAACAATTCGAGGTTTATCTTGTTTCGCATAAGTATAATATAAACGACTCAATCCATAAAATGCATTTTTATAAACATTTGAATTTGCCTCTAAGTTACGGAAAAATTGTGGTACCACTGGAGCATCAATACTTACAACGCCTGTTTCATAATCATAACCAAGCAATAAACGTGAAATAGTCACACTATCATTCACTAATTGCCTATTTTCATAAACTAACGTCATCATATCTGAAACAGTACCAATACCAGCAAACACTCGTAAATGCTCAATATTTTGTGTCAGCATCCAATCATTACGTTTATGACGAACATAATAATCCAATACTTGCCAAGCAACATGCGCTCCACAAATTGTTTTATTACTATAAGTATCATCTACTCGATTGGGATTAACAACAGAATCCGCAACTAAATGTCCAGATTGTGGAACATGATGGTCTGTCACCAGAACTTTCAAACCCTTTTCTTTAGCATAAGACACCCCGTCGAAAGCCGAAACACCTACATCACAAGTAATGATTGCTTTTACATCATCATGACGTTGTATGAGATTATCGATATCTTTAGGCCCAAAACCATAACCCTGACTTGATGAAGGAATAAATAATTCGGAATTAAAACCAAGTTCTGATAAACCAGCATGTAACACAACACCGCTCATCACGCCATCCATATCAAAGTCAGGTAAGATAACAATCTTTTCCTTATTATGATAAATCTCATCTAAATCATCAGCCATTTTATCAATATCTAATAAATCAGCATGATCCGGATTAGACATTTCAACATATTTAGCCCAATCTAAACCTCTACGTTCTAATGTTAATTTTAATAAATCCATATGTAATACGTTCTCAATTCTATTTTAAGTTACTTATAGTATATCATAAAATAATCAACATGACAATAGTTATGAACATATTCATCAACATTATTTCGTACAAAGTTACTTAATAAGAATCATTCTAATTTAAAAGATTATATTAAGAATTTCCGAACAATCGACAAATTGTGTACACAATTTGTCTAACTTTTTTTTGAAGTTCGTTCTAATAAACATTAACTGGGAATTTTCTAAACACCCTCTATCCTAGACGTACCAATGGGTTAGGCATGTTACTTTGAAGTATCAAACTAAATCACTTTTGCTCACTGTTTTATCATGTAAGCGTTACCAATTGCTCATTTGTCTAAACTTTAAAAAGTAAAGTTAGACAAAGCGATGTATCAACCATGCAGGTTTACGCCACCCCTGTCTAAAAACCTAGACAAGTAAAAACCGAACATTAC
>OCVT010001129.1_pt1 | contig 11388 bp, 10 predicted proteins | sample 1539111 | NCBI WGS metagenome assembly OCVT01 (sample SAMEA3991482, study PRJEB22521) | metagenome | biome: anthropogenic terrestrial biome; feature: sewage plant; material: raw primary sludge | place: Sweden | collected 2012-09-26 | reverse complement strand
TTCCGATCTTATCTCCTTGGTTGAGACACTGCCTCTCTACTCCCCATAACAAGGTGTATTTCGCATCCAGTTCAAAAATAACAGGTGGGCAAATCTATGTAGGAAACAATACCGTCTTCCAAAGCCACTTAATGTTACAGACGGTAACAAGAGATTATCAACAAGAAAAGCCCATCATAAAAATTGGAGAGAATTGTAATTTCGGAGAATACGCACATATTACTGCATTTCGTAAAATAATAATTGGGGATGGCGTACTGACGGGTAGAAAAATACTGATTTCAGACAACAGTCATGGATATTTTACGAAGGAAGACTTGACCAAATCTCCTAATGATAGACAGATTACATCAAAAGGACCCATTTTAATTGATAATAACGTTTGGATTTGCGACAATGTATGTATATTGGGAGGGGTTCATATTGGAGAAGGAGCTATAATCGCAGCAAACGCTGTTGTCACTCACGATATCCCCGCATTTTCTCTTGCAACAGGAGTCCCGGCTTCTGTAATAAGAACATTAAACGTACAATAAAATTCACAGCTCTTATGAGTATTCCTAAAGTCAGCATTATTGTTCCTATTTATAACGCAGGAGAATATTTAACATCCTGCTTGGATTCTCTTATCAATCAGACTCTGAAAGAAATTGAAATAATTTGTGTGCTTGATTGTCCTACAGATGGATCTGATAAAATAGTAAAAGAATTTGCAGAAAAAGATGAAAGAATAAAAATAATTAAAAACGAAAAAAACTTACATATAGGCGAATCAAGAAACAAAGGAATAAAAGCCGCAACAGGTGAATTTATAGGTTTTTCTGATAATGATGATTTAAGCGACACTCATCTTTTCGAATACCTATACACCACGGCAAAAAAAGGGAATTCTGTCGTTTCAATCTGTAGAAAAGACGAATTTATTAATGAGACACATATAACTAATAAAAACGATGTCTCACGAAATAACGCCTGGGATTATTTCTGCGAGTTACTTAAAGTGAATTCCAGCATAGGAGGGTATGTTTGGAACCATATATACCTTAGACAATACATTTTAGATCATAACATATTGTTCCCTGACACAAAAAAAATGAGCGTTGAAGATGAATGTTTTAACATTCATGTATATATGGCATTAATAGAAGAGAAGAAAGAAATTGAATATATACCAGATGTGCTTTATCACCATAGACGACACAGTGGAAACACAGGAGAATCTGATGACAACCAAGAAAAAAGAATCATTTATAGAGACTATATAAGTGGCCTGATTTTAAATTCATGCTACAAGCAACGTTCCGATGTAATTAATTTTCTCAATGAAGGTAATATTACTATCATTTACAGATTGTGCAAAAGATTAATATTACAAAAAAAATTTCGGGCTGCTTTAAATGTAATTTTTCATTTGAATAAATACAAGCTAATTTCAGAATCTCTACATGAAAGCAAAGTTAAATACTATTTTGAACTATCAATTCCCAAAAATTGCATATATTGGATAAGCAAATTATTTATCTGAATTTTCCCTACCACTTCACAATTCCTGTCACTCCATAATTACGGCCTGGCATAGCTTTATACGGCACTGTCTGATAATCTGTATCACACAGATTGTTGACAGAAAAGGAGAGATTCAAACTACCACGGCGTAACAGCCTGAACTCATAGGATGCGGAGACATTCATCACAACATACGACGGCATCACGTCATACACATCAGAAGTGGAACGCTCACCCGAATAACTGCAGCCATATACAAGTCCCCACCCCTTATACTGCCCAATCAGCGACAAGGAAAAGGTATGCTCGGGAATGAGAGCGATTTGGCGACCTTGAAAAGGACGCATCTCGGCAAACCCCTTCAGCACTTCGGTATGTGAATAGGTATAGGATACAGTCTGAAATAAATACCAATGTTTTGGACGGAATTGTTGTCCCACACTCAACTCCACCCCCTTTGCCAACACCTCATCCACATTTATCGGCTTCCAGACATTGCCACGCGGCATCCATAATATCCAGTTGCTCACATCGTTATGGAAAATGGTTGCCGCGAATAAGAATTTGTATAACCTGGGCTCAACCGTCCCAACCACACATAAAGTGTCTTTGGGGTCTAAACCGAAATTGATGTTCAGCCCAGCCTCACAGTTCAGTCCGTCTTCTGGTTTTAGATAAGTATTGTCCAAATCGCCCCAATAGCGGTCGTTCAGTGTAGGTACCTTGTAATTTCGGCTTATGTTTGCATGGAATTTCACATTATCATAGTTATGCTTTTCACCATAAAAGGTATAACTGGCCCCGACCGAATACACAAAAGGTATATGCTCCCCCGTTACCAACTGCTGACGCAATCCGCATAACAGCGTCAAACCCTTTTTTATATTGGTCCGCGAATTTACATAAAAGTCAGACCTCCACTCATCCACCCCACTTCTATACGAATAGACATCAGGGCGGATATATTGCTCATGGAATCCCGCCGTTATCGCCATCGGATTCAACAAAGACCTCCAATAGAAATCACGTTTCAGCCAAGATGCCAATATGAAGTCTTGGGTGGCAATCACATTCCGCTGATACTCCTGGTGGTCGTTGATATAGGCCACTGTGGAATTAAGCGAATACTGACCTTTTCTGTCATAGTCCAGGGTGAACCGCGTGGTACGGTCCGATATATCCTCATACTTGCTGGTGTCCGCATTGTTTTGTATGGAAGGCTGGATATCCCGATAATAATAGGTGTGCCATAACTTAAGGTTCAGCTGCTGGCGATTGTCAATCTTATATCCCAAGTTTTCAAACATCCCGTAATTGTGATACGCCGCATTACGCTGCAAAACGGAATGAGTGCCATCAAAATCATGTATCTGAAAATGAAAATCATTATCAGATTTGCCATAAAAAGCAGAGGAACTCGACATCCACCGTTTGCTGCAAGCATTCAGTTTTCCTCCGGTAAATGAGGAGCCATACGAGCCCACGGTCTGTTGCACCTGTCCCGACAGTGTATCAGAAAAGGGCAAATAGTTTCTCAGCGATATTGACCCTCCTATGGCTCCACTGCCATACAGCGAGCTCTCGCCTCCCGTCACGACCGTTATTCCGTCAAAAAAGAAGAGAGGTATCTCACTGAAATCGACCTGCCCCATAGTCAGCGAATTGATGGGCAAACCATCCCAATCGACCACCGTATGTGAGGAAGAGGTCCCTCGCAAAGACACTGTAGACAACATACCATTGCCACTTTCTTTCACAAAAACAGGTGTATGGATAGACAGAAAACTGGCCAACGAGGTGTTCTGCATGGACGACAGCAACCTACCATTGACCTTCTGGACATTTCCCCCCGAATATTTATCGGGAGTACCCGTCAGCGTATCACGCAACGCATGGACATCAACACAGCGCAACCGCGTCACGGTGTCTTGTCCGGAAATGCCGGCGCTATGGCACACTCCTCCTGCCAACAAAGCCGTCAAAATCGTAAGAACATACCGCAATATATTACACTCCATGCAAGTTCTATTAATGAGATTGCAAATGTACATATAATTTAAGGCAATAGGCAAATTCAGTTTGTCCTCAATGCCCATTTTTTGTATATTTGCAAATTTAAGACGGGGGCAAACGTATGGCATCCCTAAAAAGGAGCCAAAGGAAGTGAGATAGCCATACGTGTGCCACTATTTGATAAAACATTTCACTCACACTAACAATGACACTAGAAGAAGAAATAACGCAGGCTATCATAGCTGCGGCAAAAAAACTTTACGGACAGGAACCTGACGCAGCTGGAATTCAACTGCAAGCCACTCGGAAAGAATTTGAGGGAGACCTCACCTACGTGGTTTTTCCTTTACTGAAAATGTCACACAAGAAACCTGAAGACACAGCCAACGAGATTGGTGCAGAACTTAAAAATATGGTACCTGCCATCACCGACTTCAACGTGATAAAAGGTTTTCTGAATCTGTGCATCAGCAAAAGCAACTGGGTGGAGGTTCTGAATTCCATTGCTGCCGATGCAAACTACGGATGCAAACAGGCCACCGATGATTCTCCGCTCTATATGGTTGAATACTCATCTCCCAACACCAACAAACCGCTACACTTGGGCCATGTACGCAACAATCTGCTGGGGCACAGCCTTTGCCAGATACTGAAAGCCAATGGGCTGCGGGTGGTAAAAACCAACATCGTGAACGACCGGGGCATTCACATTTGCAAATCGATGCTTGCCTGGAAACTCTTCGGCAATGGTGAGACTCCAGAATCGACAGGAAAAAAGGGCGATCACTTGGTAGGTGACTATTATGTGCGTTTTGACCAGGAATACCGCAAGCAGGTGAAAGAGTTGATGGAGACCAAGAACTTGAACGAGGACGATGCCAAGAAACAGGCCCCACTGATACTGGAAGCTCAAAAAATGTTGGAGAAATGGGAGGCTGCTGACCCTGAGGTCCGTGCCTTATGGAAAAAGATGAACGACTGGGTTTATGCCGGGTTCGGCGAGACATACAAACGCCTCGGCATATCTTTCGATAAAATATATTACGAATCACAAACTTACCTCGACGGCAAAGCCAAAGTGAACGAGGGTTTGGAGAAGGGCATTTTCTACAAACGTCCTGACGGTTCAGTATGGGCTGACCTGAAAGACGCCGGACTGGACGAGAAATTGCTGCTCCGCGCCGATGGCACTTCTGTTTACATGACACAGGACATCGGTACCGCTCAACAGCGTTTTCACGACTACAACATCAGCAAGATGATATATGTAGTGGGCAACGAGCAGAACTACCACTTTCAGGTATTATCCATTTTGCTGGACCGTCTCGGATTCAAATGGGGTAAAGATTTGGTCCACTTCTCCTATGGTATGGTGGAACTGCCCGAAGGCAAGATGAAGTCGAGAGAAGGTACTGTGGTTGATGCCGATGACTTGATGGACGAGATGATAAAAACCGCCAAAGAGACTTCTTCAGACAAACTGAAAGATTACGCTCCAGCCGAGGTTGACAACATCGCCCGCATCTGCGGATTGGGCGCGCTCAAATATTTCATACTGAAAATAGACCCCCGCAAAAACATGATGTTCAATCCGAAAGAGTCCATCGATTTCAACGGGAACACAGGACCTTTCATCCAATACACCTACGCGCGCATCTGCTCCGTATTGCGTAAAGCTGCCGAAGCGGGAATCGACATTCCTGCTGAACTGAATGGCAGCTACGAAATAGCCGAACGGGAGAGCACATTGATTCAGAACCTGGCATCGTATGGACAGGTGGTGAAACAGGCGGGCGAAGACTTCAGCCCAGCGCTGATTGCAAACTATGCCTATGAACTGGCCAAGGCTTACAACCAATTCTATCATGACTTTTCAATTCTGAAAGAGGAGAACAATGAGATGAAAACCTTCAGATTGGTATTGTCTCGCGAGGTTGCAAAAATCATAAAATCAGCCATGAATCTTTTGGGTATAGAAGTCCCTGAACGTATGTAACAAGGAGAGGATGATACAATGAAGAGATTCCTCATATACATATTGACTTTGCTGATGATGCTTTCGGTAGGCGGCATCGAAGAGACCTACGCGAGAAAACACCATCGGCACACAGTTGTAAAGACGACCATTCGTCAAGAACGGGGACGCAAGGGCAGAGCCGCAAAGACAAGAGGACGCAAAGCTTCCTCAAAAGTGCAGGTCCGCAGAACGCGCAGCTATCACTTGGGCGGCAACGGACAACGCACCATGCTCAATGTGAAGCCCAAGGTACAACGTGTCGTCGTGCGCCGCCATCATCGCAAGATTGTCCGCTACGTCAGAATTTACACACCACCACTGAGCCAGACCTTTGATGGTATCGACATCTCACACTACCAGCGCACCATACGCTGGCACAAGATGTCCAAAAGGACCCGGCTGAAGTTTGTCTACATCAAGGCCACCGAAGGAGCCATGCGCAAAGATGGGCTCTACAAACTGAATGTAGAAAGGGCCCGAGCCGCCGGTTACAAAATTGGCAGCTACCACTTTTTCCGTCCAGATGTTTCAGCCAAACGGCAATTCGACAATTTCAAGTCGCATGTGAATCTGGCCGATCAGGACTTACTGCCACTCATCGACATTGAGGACTGCGGGGTACTGAACAGAAAACTGATTCAAAACAGACTACGGGAACTCATTGACCTGATGACGGACTATTATGGTCAAAAGCCGATGCTCTACACCATGATCAGTTTTTACAACTCTTATCTGGCCAACGACTTTATGGACTACCCTCTGATGCTCGGTAGCTACTCCAAAAAGCCTGTCACTGTCGACAGTAACAAATTCTGCATTTGGCAATTCACCTCCTCTGGCAAAATAAACGGTATCAGCGGCAATGTGGATTTGAATGTATTCAACACGGGATACGACATCGGTTACATCACTCTAAAAAAGGACCTTGTAAAAGACTACGATGCCAAAGTAAGGGAAGAGGCCATTGAAAAAGGGCTGCCAATACCTGTCCCTGAACCCAAAGCGGCCAAAAATCCTGTTCCGTCTCAACCTGCACACAAGGCTGCACCTTCCAAAACAGCTCCTACCAAAGTGGTTCCTACCAAAGGTGCACCTAAGAGCGCGGAACCCAAAGTAACAGAAAAGGGGAAGACTTCCAAAACAAAAATCGAAGTCAAGGAAGAAAAAGAGAAAAATGAAAAGGCTGTACTGAAAAAAGACACGGTACGCAAAAATCCAGCAAAAACGGTCAGACACCGTAAACGGAGCAGAAGACACAGATAAATTAAACTTATAAATTTTCAAGGCGATGCCACTTATCAACTGGCATCGCCTTTTTTAGGCTTTTATCAAATCAACAAATATGGAATCAGATATAAACAACCCGCTTTCGGTAAGACGCAAAAAACCATCATCGGTCAATTCCAGCTGCCCAGCCTTCAGTGAAAGTCCGGCACTATCAAGACAGAAATCATAGTAATCGGGAAAATCACGTTTTAGTGCTTCCATATCAAGTCCTCTGGACGTCCTGAGGGAGGTGATGATTCTGTCATTGTATTTCTCGTCACAAGTCAGCTGTTCACGCTCAAAATCCAAATGTCCAGCCTCCATTGCTGCCATGTACCGTCTGATATTAGGTACATTCCATTGTCTGGACTTTCCATCAAACGAATGGGCCGAGGGCCCTATACCCACATACGGGGTTCCATTCCAATAAGAAGAATTATGCTTTGCCCTAAAACCAGGCAAAGAGAAATTGGAAATCTCATAATGTTCATATCCTGCCGCCAACAGAGAAGTTCGTAACTGACGGAAAAAAGAAAGATTGTCCTCGTCACTGGATGGTGACACCATACCTTGTTGCCACTGCTTATACAGCATAGTACCCTCCTCATAGGTAAGGCAATAGGCCGACATGTGCTGGACATTCAGACCGACAGCCGTTTGCAGATTTTTTTTCCAACCATCCATAGTCTGAAACGGGAGTCCATATATCAAGTCAATGCTAAGATTGGAAAATCCCGCCGTTTGACAGTCATGCACCGCCTTTATGGCCTGTTTGGCTGTGTGGCGTCTATTTATGCGTTTCAAATCTTCATCATCAAAACTCTGTATACCGATACTGAGCCTATTGACTGGCAACGAGCGCAATGAAGCAATGTATTCAGCTGACAAATCATCAGGATTAGCCTCCATAGTCACCTCCTCAAGCTGGCAATCAAACTGGCATCTGGCTGATTCAAACAGTTGCGAAAGCAGGTCCGCCGAAAGCGTTGAGGGGGTTCCTCCCCCTATATATAAGGTACGGATGGTTTCCCGCCCCAGATAGTCCTTGCGGAGAGCCATTTCCTTACATAAAGAGTCCACAATGCGCTGTTGCTGCGAATGGGCGGTAGTGGAATAGAAATCGCAATAATAGCAACGGCTGGCACACAGCGGAATATGTATGTAAAGCCCTGCCATCAGGCAAACAGTTGATATTTATGAATAAGATAGAAGGCAGCCAACCATAAAGCCAATATCAGATAGGTAATGACAAAATAAGAAGCCTTGCGGTTTTTGTGATGAATGGTATACATGAGTAAAAGCACCATAAACACGCCTCCCGCCAATTCCAGAAAATGGAGGGTGGCTTCGGGTATGCGCCATTTGTCCCGCTGGGCTTTATGCTTGTCGGCCGCAAAAGCGATGCCGGCTACCGCACTGATAAAAAGCAAGTAGTATAAAAAATATCGCATGATTTATGTCTTTAATTGGCAACTGCGGCAGTCCCCCTATACTGTGACAGTATTTCTTTGTAAATAGGCAAATCATCGTGTGCCAGCATGATATCCACCTCCGCTGAATTGATACAGCTTTTGATAACGCTCATATAACTGCTACTGATTGAACCATCTTCTTTCAGCATATCTACCACCTCACCTTTCTGCATATAAAACACCAGTTGACCTTGGCTGTTGTGCTTGATATACATTCTGCTGGTATAGAATCCAAGAATATCAGGGTCGCTAAAAGTCATGTAGTTGCCAGAGTCTCCTCTGCAAAGCGTATAGGTGCATTGCTTGACGTATGGTATCGTATCGGATGGTATATTGGGGTTGTGTCGGATACGGAAAACAGTATCTCCCATAAAAAAGATAGAGACATAGGCCGACTTGTCAGCCACCATATCTTTCACTTTACTCTTAAACCCGTATGTCTTATTCAGGATATCACCTCTTGTTGTGAGGTCCCACAACACATCGGTAGATGCCACGCCCCACCCACCTTGCAAATCTGATTTGGTTATCATTTCCTGGGAAATTGACGGGACGTCATCATCATTGCTACACGACAATAGATGAAGACTCACCAAAACCATCACCATTAGCCACAATATACGCTGCGCTCTTGCCATAACCCTATCTATTTTTACTATCTCCCCAAATATAAACGTGAATATTTTACAAATATATAAAATTCAATGAACAATGGAGATAAAGCATACGAAATAAAAGAGATTGGGGGGCAACGCTCAGCCAAAATTCTGGCACCACGCATTAATGGGCACTATTGTATTTTTTGAGATATTCTTTTTGCCTTTCATATTCCTCTTCCGATATTTCCCCTTGTTTATATAAATCATACGCCCATGGCAATTTAGATGCCAAACGGTAACAGCCCAAATAAAGTTCTTCCTCGTAAGTCTTCCATGTACTCATAAATATATTATAGGCAGGCGTATTCTGATGTAATGAGGAAGCATAACGATTTCGTACAGCAATAGTTTGTTCAAAATGTAATTTGTACAAATCTGTAATAAAAATTTCTTGCCCTCTTTTTTTCGGCGTCCCAATTTGCCGCTTAAAGGCATTGTAGACTGAGTCCAGATATTTCTTGGCTCCATCGAAAACGGCTTGCTCCGTAGGCGTATAACTGTAAACATTCACCGTATCTACATGGTTCCTCACTATTGTATCAATTTGCACATCATGCTGAATCGTAGGAGTGGCCGGAACCAATACTGTATCCGTATTATTTCTGACTAAAGTGTCGTGAACAGGTTTGACCACAGAGGGAGAATCCGTACTGGTGCTTTCAACCCGCTGCTGGCCGTTACGAGAAATAACATTATAGAACGCAACCAATGACAGCACCATCACCAACAGAAAAGCAGAAAGCCAATACGGACGATAATTGCGATGCAGGTCTGCTTGAATTTCCTCTACTGACTGGTATCTGTCAGCAGGCTTAGCAGAAACGCATTTGCGTGCTATCCTTTTGTAGTGGCCAGGGAAAACGAGTTGTAGCAATTTACCAAAAGCGTAGATATCAGTCCGGTTGTCAATAGGCCCGTCTGCTTTCATCTGTTCAGGAGCGGCATATTTGGCCGACCCCGCGGGCTGCTTGAAAATGGCAAAATTATCAGCATCTGACAAGCCAAAATCTATAATCTTTACATTGCTGCCATTTCGGGTCACCAACACGTTGCTGGGCTTCAAATCACGGTGTACCATCTGCATGGAATGGAAATACGCCATTGCATCAAGCAGCTGGTCAATCAAACGCAACCGTACAGCTTCCGTGGGTTTGCTTTCCAAAAACTCATCGAGTCTCACACCATTCACGTATTCCTCAAGCAGACAGACGCCCGCAACAGAGTCATCGGGCAACAAATCGAACACGTGCACAATATTCGGATGGTCAAGCTGACATGTCAAGTCAAATTCCTTGCGGAGCAACTGCAAATAGAGAGCATCCTTCCTATATTCCTCTTTCAAACCCTTCAACACATACCACCGCCCATGACGTTTCACTCTGTACACCACATTATATCCAGAGCAAGGCAATTCCTCATAGGAATCCACACTGTCGAACGAGAAAATATTTTTATCTAGAAATCCCGAACTTGACGAACTTCCCGTATTCTCCATTATCAGTTAATTAATATTTGCATACCCTAAATTATCAATTTTACGCCATATTATATGGTCTTAGCCGACAAAAAAAGCAAAAAGAGGATACATCAAATAATAATAATCAAGATATTTGCAAAAAATACTCATTACCCAGACAAATGGCAGAAAAGGAGAAAATCAACGAAATCAATATTGCAGAAGACTCCATAGGAATTCTGAAGAAAGATATGGAGACTTTCATCAACCGAAGCATACAAACCCCCAGCGACTTTACCTGCCTATCGGAATTCATCTTCGAGAGAAGCAACGAGAATATCAGCGAATCGACGCTCAAGCGCCTGTGGGGGTACAATTCAGGTTACAAAATAGTAAGAAGACACACGCTCGATGTACTCACCCGCACCATCGGATATAAAGATTGGGACGACTACTGCAGATACAAACAGGTAGGCTCGATTGACACCTCCATTATGTCATTTTCGCAATCGGTCAAAACAAAAGAAATGGAAGAGGGCGAAATGCTGGAGGTGAGATGGAGACCCGACAGACGATGCATTCTTGAATATATCGGAAAAGAACACTTCAAAGTGATAAAATCTGAAAACTCAAAATTGAATGAAGGCGACACTTTCAGGTCGGCCATTTTTATTTTGGGAGAGCCAGCCTACCTTGACGACCTACAACATGATGGAGAATCAGGATTAACATACATCGCTGGGAAAAAGGGGATAACGCAACTTAAAATTGTGGAAAAAGCAAACGGGGATGAATAATATCCATCCCCGTTACAACTAATACAACGATTAAAAACTATAATCCAGTTGCAGATGCCTTTGCGACTCCTTTATTGAATTTTGTCTGTATCTTAAATAGAAGCAGTATAAATGCACCAAGGGCGGCCCCGCATGAGGCCGCCCTTTTCTTGTGGCAGACGGAACACTCCGCCTGTCAGATCGGAAGAGCGTCGTGTAGGGA
>OCVT010001127.1_pt1 | contig 11394 bp, 9 predicted proteins | sample 1539111 | NCBI WGS metagenome assembly OCVT01 (sample SAMEA3991482, study PRJEB22521) | metagenome | biome: anthropogenic terrestrial biome; feature: sewage plant; material: raw primary sludge | place: Sweden | collected 2012-09-26 | reverse complement strand
CAGCAGTTAAGTTAAGGTTTAGTTTGCAAAAAGAGTTTGAATTAGAATTAAATCAGTTAGATATTTTAACAAAATATTTAAAAGAGATTATTAATGAAGATTGTATTGTAATCCTAAGAGGTGATTTAGCAAGTGGTAAAACTACACTTGTGAAAAACTATGTATTAGCTTTAGGTTTAGCTGATTTAGTCACTTCACCAACTTTTTCTTTACAAGCTATTTATTCAGACAATATTTTTCATTATGATGTTTATAATAAAACATTAGGCGAATTTATAAGTCTTGGAATGCTTGAAGAGTTTGAAAAACAAGGTGTTCACTTTGTAGAGTGGGGCGATGAGAAACTTGAAGAGATTTTAAATGATTATGGATATAGAGTAATTTTAATAGAGATTGAAAAAAAAGAGAATAAAAGGCTGTATAAAATAAATGCATAAGTTAGAAGTAAAAGATATAACAAAAACTATCAAAAGAACACAAATTCTTCATGGTATTTCCCTTGAAGTAAATTCAGGTGAAATTGTAGGACTACTTGGACCAAATGGAGCTGGGAAAACCACAACATTTTATACAGTTTGTGGATTAGTAAAACCTACAAGTGGAACAGTTTATTTTGATGATAAAGATATTACGGCACTTCCTTTACATAAAAGAGCTTTAAAAGGTATAGGTTATTTACCCCAAGAATCTTCAATATTTAAAGAGTTATCAGTTGAAGATAATCTAATGTTGGCTGCTCAAATTATTACAAATGATAAAGAAGAACAACATAAAAGAGTTGAAGAGTTACTTGAACTTTTTAATATTGAACCAATTCGTCAAAGATTAGGAGTTTCACTTTCAGGAGGAGAGAGAAGAAGAACTGAAATAGCAAGAGCTTTAGTTTCTCAACCAAAATTTTTACTTCTTGATGAACCTTTTGCAGGAGTTGATCCAATAGCTGTAAAAGATATTCAAGAGATAATTCATCAATTAACAAAAATAAATATTGGGGTTTTAATAACAGACCATAATGTTAGAGAGACTTTAGAAATTTGTGATAGAGCTTATGTTATGAAAGCAGGAAGCTTATTATCAAGTGGAACAAGTGAAGAGATTAGAAATGATTCAAAAGTTAGAGAACACTATCTAGGTGAAGATTTTAATTTTTAATACTAAAATAAAGTAGTTTACGAAGATACTACTTTATTTTTTCCAGTTTTTTTCGCTTCATACAAAAACTTATCACTTCTTGTAATAAAACTACTCTCATCATCATTTTCTAAAAGTTGAGTAACTCCAAAACTTGCAGTAATATTTAAAGAATTAGTGGTAAAAATATTTGTTTCTATAGAAGTTCTTATTTTATTTGCAACAGTAAATGCTCCTAAAAGATTTGTTTGAGGGAGAAGAATTAGAAATTCTTCTCCTCCCCATCTTACATTTATATCTTGTTCTCTAACATTACCTAGTATAATTTTTGCTATTTCTTTTAGAACTTCATCTCCGGTTTGATGACCATAACTATCATTTATCATTTTAAAATTATCTATATCAAAAAGTATAAGTGATAAATCATTATTATATCTTCTAGCTCTTTTTATCTCTTTTTCATATAATTCATCGAATCTATTTCGATTAAATAATCCTGTTAATTTATCATGACTTGCTTGATATTCTAAAAGATTTGATTTTTCTTTTAATTTGGTGATATCAGTTAATGAAAATACATAATAATCATCTTTATTTTCATAATAATCAACATTTATAGCAAAGATTTTTTCTTCTAAAGATGCACCTTTTATTTTAACGATTCTGTCAATTTCATGTAAATCTTTTATATATTTAATCCATGATTCTTGTTTGTTTATTTGTTCTTTAGTTATAAGACCAAACTCTTCTTCAAAAAAATCAAAAATATTTTTTCTTGTAGCTATAAATTCATCAAAATTATCTACCCCAAAAAAATCAAGGAATTTTTTATTTACATTTGTAATCTCTTCTTTATTTGTAACAATTATAATGTTATCTTGTGCATCTAAAATTGATTTTATTTTATTTATTTCTTTTTCAATTTTACTTTCAAGTGAAAGGTTTAGTTCTATTAATTTTCTTTTTAAAATAATAGGTTCCATAGCTTTTATAATACTTTCAATCAACTGATATAAATCAATTGGTTTCATAGCATAAGTAGTAACACCTATTTCAATTGCTCTTCTTAAAAAATTTGTATCATTATGGGCGCTTGTAATTACAAGGGGAATTTCTTGGTTTATTTTCTTGATAGCATCGCACATTGATAAACCATCCATTTTAGGCATATTAATATCTGATACAATTAAATCAATATCATCTTTATTCTCTTCATATATTTTTAAACCTTCAAGTCCGTCTTGTGCAACATAAACTTTTCTTAATAAAAAAGTAAGTAGTTTAGATGTGAATTCTCTAACATCATTTTCATCTTCCACATATAAAACAGAGATAGTTTTTAAAATTTCTTTATTCATGACTTTTATCTCCATTTTCATTATATTTTATCACATTTGGTATAGAAATTGGGGCAGAGAAAAAATATCCTTGTGAATAATCCGCTCCCAAACTTCTAACTATATTAAATATTTCTTCATTTTCTACAAATTCTGCAATTGTTTTTAGATTTAAATTTTTTGCAAACTCTATGATAGTTTTAGTTATTTTATATGAATTCTCATTTGTTGCAATGTTTTTAATAAGTGAAGCATCAATTTTTAAATAATCAATATTCATTTTTAAAAGATGTTCAAAATTAGAGTATCCGCTAGCAAAATCATCAATAGCAACCTTGCATCCTAAAGCTTTTACTTCATCTACAAAAGAGATTAAAAGATTATAATTTTTTATACTTTCATCTTCTAAAATCTCAAATACAACTTTATTTGATATGTTATATTTTTTTAATAATTCTTTTATAAAATCTAAAAAATCTGGATTTTCAATATCTTCATAGGAAATATTTACTGAAAATTCAAATGGGAGATTTTCAAATTTTTGAAAAGATTTTTCCAAAACGATTTTTGTCAATTTTGTATATTGATTAGATTTTTTTGAAATATCTAAGAAAAAATATGGTGCAACAACCCTTCCATCTTCATCAATAAGCCTTACTAAACACTCATATTTATCAACTTTTAGGGTTTTATTATTTACAAGAGGTTGAAAATATACTTCTATATTATCATTTATAAATGCTGATTTTAATTTTTTTGTCCAAAGCATATTGTTTTCATATTCTTGAAATTTATCAAGTTCATCATAAAAAACCAAATAATCTTTATGGTCTTTTTTTGCTGATTGTAATGCAATATCTGCTGTAATTAATTTATTATTTTTATTTGAAAAAGAGATTCCAGCTGTAATTCTAATATCAATTTCATATAATTCAAAAATAAATACTTTTTTATAAACTGACTCTATTATGTTTTTTATTAATTCAATAAAGCTTTCTTGGCAGTTTTTAGTATTTGTTATACAATAATTATCTGATGGAAATTTATATAATTTTATATGATTTCCCTCTTTTTTTATACTTTCATAAATTAGTTTAGCTACATCAATTAATATGGCATCTCCAACTTTATGTCCAAAAAAATCATTTACTTCTTTAAATGAATTAATATTTAAAAGACAAACTGCCTCTAAAACTAAATTATTAGTTTGTAATTCTTCAATTAATTTTGCTCTATTTGGGAATTTTGTTAAATTATCAGTATATAAAAGTTTGTATAATTCATGTTTATGTTCAATTTCATGGCTTATATCATGTAAGATAATAATTGAAGTGTTATTATGACTTAAAGGAATTTTTTGTAAAGAGAAATATTTTTTAACATTATTACTATTTATACAAACTTTTATATTTTTATTTTCACATTTTTCAAATATTTTATGGTCAAAATCAGTTAGACAACCATCTTCATCTTCAAAAATATCTGTAATATTTTCATATTTAGAATTAATTTCTTCTAATGAATTACAATTTAAAAGTTTGAAAAAATGGTCATTTGAAAAAATTACTTTTCCATCATCCAGTGAAAAAATAGGGTAATCAATGTTATTTATAATAGAGTTTGAGAATTCTTCTTCTTTTTTTAAAACAATATCTGTATCAACTAAATTTGTAAGATGTTTTATTTTTAAGATTAATTTATCTAAATCTAAAGGTTTATATAAAACATTTTCTTTTTTTATAATTGAATATTTTTCTAAATGTAAATCTGTATCAACTAAAAAAATCGCATGAATATTTTTTTCTAAAGAGTCTTCTAAAGGATTAAAGTAACTATGCACATTAATATCAATAATAAGTAAATCTGCATATTCAATTGCATCATAAATATCATCACACTCAAAAGAGAGAGTAAAGTTAATATTCTTCATTATTTTAGAAGCATATTTTTTAAAATCTTTGAATTGTTGCTGCTCATCACTAACTATTAGTACATCATAACGCATTAATTACCTCAATTTATAATTTTTTAGCTTCTTAAGTTTTACATAAAATTACTTTAAAATTACTTTATTATATAAAATCTGATAATAAAGCTAAAAGAAAAATTATTTTCCAAAAATCTTAAGGGCATTATTTAAATCTTCTTGAGTATCAATTCCAAAAGATTTTGAAACAACTTTTACCATAGCAATTTTATGTCCATTATCAATAGCTCTTAACTGTTCTAGTTTTTCAATGTTTTCAAGTTTAGATGATGGTAATTTACAAAAAGCATTTAATGATTTTTTAGTAAATCCATAAATCCCTAAATGTCCACTATATGTTGCATTTTCATAATGGTCTCTATGATATGGAACTTTTGCTCTTGAGAAATATATTGCATTTGAATGTTCATCAAGTACAACTTTTACATGATTTGGATCATCAGCTAAACTTGAACTTATCTCTTTGTAACAAGAAGTTATCATAATATCTTCATTGTTTTCTTTTATTTGTTTTACTCTATTAATTACAGCTTCTACAACTTCAACTTCAATAAAAGGTTCATCACCTTGAACATTTACAATAATTTCATCTTCACTTAAATTTAAAATATTTACAGCTTCATTTATTCTATCTGTTCCACTATTGTGAGAACTTGAAGTCATAACTGCATCAAAACCATATTGTGCAGCTAAATTCATAACTTCTTGGCTATCAGTTGCAATTACAACTTTATCTAAACTGCTTACTTGTCTGGCTGTTCTAATTACCATTGGTAATCCTAAAATATCAACCATTATTTTATTTGCGAATCTACTTGAATTTAATCTTGCAGGTATAATTATCATTTATGTTCCTTTTTTGTGTAAAACCTTATTTTTAGTGACATTATTATAATATAAAATCTTTAAACAAGTAAACAAAAGAGAATTTTCATGAAAAAAACAATCACAGTAATAGATACTTTCGGCTTTTTATTTAGAAGTTATTTTGCACTTCCACCACTAAAATCAAAAGATGGTTTTCCCACAGGTTTATTAACAGGATTTATTAATTTTGTAGCAAATATTGGAAAAGATTTTCAAACAGATTATATAGTTTTTGCTTTAGATGCGAAAGGAAATACTTTTAGAAATGAACTTTATGATAATTACAAAGCTCAGAGACCTGATGTTCCAGAAGATTTATTAAAACAACTTCCAATAGCAATCTCTTGGATTGAATTAATGGGATTTAAAACAGCAATTAGAACTGGTTTTGAAGCTGATGATATTGTGGCGTCAATTGCCCATGATGCAAAACTAAAAGGTTTAGAAGTTCGAATTGTTTCCCATGATAAAGATTTATACCAATTAATCGAAGATGATAGTATATATTTATTTGATCCAACAAAAAGAGTTGTTATAAATGAAGCAAAATGTATAGAAAAATATGGAGTTCATCCATCACAATTTACAGATTATCAATCACTTTTAGGTGATAGTGCTGATAATATTCCAGGAGTAAAAGGAATTGGTGCAAAAACAGCAGAAGCTTTAATTCAACAATTTGGAACTTTAGAAAATATTTATGCAAATCTTGAAAATATTGAGAAAAAAAGATGGAAAACTCTTTTAGAAGAGAGTAAAGAAATGGCATTTATTTCAAAACAACTTGTAACTTTATCAAGAGATTGTCATGTGATTGATGATTTAAACAATTTTTTATTACCTGTTGAAAATCCTATTTTAAAAATTAGTGACATTTTACACCAATATGATATGGCAAAAATACTTGATAGAATAAATAAAAATGGAATGTCTTTTAAAACAGAAATTCCAGTTGAAAAAGAAAAAAATGATGAAATGGAATTTGTTTTATTAAATGATGAAAATAAATTATCATTAGCAATAAATACAATTCCTAGAGATGCAATAGTTGCATTTGATACAGAAACAACAGATATTGATACTCAAAAAGCCCAAATCGTAGGCTTTTCTTTTGCGTATGAAAAAAACAAAGCTTATTATGTTCCAATTTCTCACTCGTATTTAGGAGTTCCTGAACAAATATCAAAAGATGCTGCATTTCAAGCTATTACTCAATTAAATAGATATAAATTAGTTTTGCAAAATTTCAAATATGATTATGAAATTATTAGAAATAATTTTGATATAGAATTAAAACTTTATGCTGATACTATGATTTTATCATGGCTTTTAGACACAAATGAAAAAGTAGGGCTTGATTATCAAATAGATAAATATTTTGACCATAAAATGATTTCTTTTAAAGATGTGGTAAAAAAAGGTGAGAATTTCTCAAATGTGGATGTTTACAAAGCATGTGAATACGCTGCTGAAGATGCTTTGATGACTTTAAAACTTTTTAATAAACAATTAGAAGTTTTCAAAGAAAAAGATTGTGAAGATTTATTAAAACTTGCTTTTGATTTAGAATTTGATTTTATTTATGTTTTAGCTGATATGGAAAATAATGGAATAAAAGTTGATGTAAATTTATTAAAAGAGTTAAAAGAGACAAACAATAAATATATTCAAGAACTAACTTCTAAAATCTATGAAATTTCAGGTGTTGAATTTAATATAAATTCACCAAAACAATTAGGTGTTGTTTTATTTGAAACTTTAGGACTTGCAACTGCTAAAAAAACAAAAACAGGTTACAGTACTGATGAAGCAGTTTTAAGTGGTTTAATAGATGATCATGAAGTTATCTCATGGCTTTTAAAATATAGAGAAGCGTATAAACTTCAATCTACATATATTGAGCCATTATTAGAACTTGGATTAAAAAATTCTGATAATAGAATTCATACTTCATTTTTACATACAGGAACAGCAACAGGAAGATTAAGTTCAAAAAATCCAAATTTACAAAATATTCCAGTAAGAGCTGGAAGTGGTTCAAAAATAAGAGAGGCATTTATTCCACAAGAGGGTTATAAACTTGTAGGAATCGATTATTCTCAAATAGAGCTAAGATTATTGGCTCATTTTAGCCAAGATGAGGCTTTAGTTGATGCTTTTAAAAATGATTTAGATATTCACTACCAAACTGCTGTTAAAATTTTTGGTGAAGAGTTAGCAAAAGATAAAAGAAATATTGCAAAATCAATAAATTTTGGACTGTTATATGGAATGGGAAGTAAAAAATTAGGTGATACTTTAGGAATCCCATCAAAAGAAGCTAAAACGTATATTGATTCATATTTTGAAGCTTTTAAAAGTGTAAAAGATTATCTAAAATCAATTGAAGATTTTGCACATATTAATGGCTACATTAAAACATTATTAAATAGAAAAAGATTGTTTGATTTTGAAAGTGCAAATGCAATGATAAAAGCTGCATATTTAAGGGAAGCAGTAAATACTTTATTTCAAGGAAGTGCTGCTGATTTAATTAAATTATCTATGGTTGAAATTGATAAAAAATATAAAAATAATAACAATGTGAGAATGTTATTACAGATACACGATGAACTAATCTTCGAAATAAAGGAAGATTTAGTAGAGGTAATAACAAGAGAGTTAAAAGAAATAATGGAAAATGTGTATACATTAAATATACCTTTAAAAGTATCAGTATCAGTTGGTAATTCATGGCAAGAATTGAAATAAGTTTAAATTTGTCCTAATATAAGTTGTTTTAGTAATAATATTTTGACAAATTATTAAATTTTAGTTATTATTACATTTTAAACCAAATTAATAAAGAGAATTATTATGTTAAAAACAGTAAAAAATATTAGAAAATTATATAATGCAAAATTGCTTATAGTTAGTAGTGATGAAAAAATAAAAGAGTCTATTGGAAATGAATTTGACGATTATTTTAAAGAATTAAAAATTTCAACAAATATTAAAGATGCAATATTACTTGCATGTTCAAATAGTTATGATATGGCAATTATTGATACAGATATTGAAGGTGAGTCTTTTTCAGATTTATGTTCTGAATTATCTAATTTAGCACCAACATTACCAAAAATCATAATTTCTGATTCAGATAACAATGAAAATATAGTAACAGCGGTAAATTCTGGTGCATATACATTTTTGTCAAAACCAATTAGAGCAAAAGATTTAAAACTTGCAGTTATTATGTGTTTAAATCAAACAAAAAGAGGTGATAAAATAGAATTTGAAAATGGAATCTATTTTGATGAATATAGAGATCAGTTTTTTAAAGCAGGTGGAATTTTAATTGATTTTACAAGGTTAGAAAAGTCTTTTTTAAAGTTATTAATTACTAAGCGAAATGATATAACTGATTATGATATAATAAAAGACGTTGTTTGGAAAGGGAAAGATATGTCTATTTATACTATGAGAAATATAGTTAATAAAATCAGACAAAAAACTTATTATGAAATTATCAAAAACCATTCAAACAAGGGATACACAATAGATATTCTTAAGTCAAATTAAGAATGGCTATTTGCAAAATCTTAATAAAAAAGTTATAATATGGAAGAACTGATTGTTTCCAAAGAAGAATTAATCCAATTGTTTGAAAATCAAATTATTGAAGATACAGGACGAGGTTGGTATATGAAGGGTAAAGTTGTTGAAATAATAGCTTTACATGATATAGAACCAAAATTTCTTCAAGATGTTACTAATGCTAAGTTCTACAAACTAATAATCAAAGGTAATAGATAATGTCCCACTGCCCATTTTGCAAAAAAAAGATTGCTATGAGTAAAGCTTTTTGTTCAAGAAGCTGTAAAGAAAATTATTTTCAATTAATAGCAATACAAGTACCAAAACCTTTTTTGAAGAGAATTTTTGTATTTTGTACTCCTGAAGAAAGAGATGCTGAAATAGAAAATTTTGCAAGTAGGCATGGTTGGAGATTGGATTTATTAAGAAACAAAATAGCTGAATTAGCAGTTCAATCAGGTTATACTAAAGAGATCAAAATAAATAGTTAAAATTTAACTATTTATTTTTCTTATTTTCACATACAAAATCATACAAATCACTAATATTAAACTTGATTGCAAAATCCCCATTGTTAGCCAATTACTATAGATAAATCCTAACTGACTATCTGGTTGTCTGAAAAATTCCGCAATTATTCTTGTGATTGAATATAAAATTCCATACATTAACGCTAATTGTCCATCAAAAGATTTTCTTTTTCTAATATAAACAAGAATTGCGAAAACCAATAAACCTTCCAATATTGCTTCATAAAGCTGTGAAGGATGTCTTAATACATTTCCAACATAAATTCCCCATGGAACATCTGTAGCTCGACCAACAAGTTCTTGATTAAAGAAATTCCCAATTCTTCCAAATACATAAGCAGCACTAATTCCAAGAACTGCAATATCCGTTATAAACCAAAAAGATACTTTATTTTTTCTACAAAATAGATATGAAGCAATAATAAATCCTAAAAAGGCTCCATGATAACTCATTCCAGAAATTCCTGCATATACACCATCTACATAAGGATTAAATATTTGCCAAGGATGAGTTAAGTAATACATAGTATTTGTATCATAAAATAAAACATAACCTAACCTTGCGCCTAAAATTACGCCAATCTCTGCCCACCAAATATATGAATCAAATAAATCATTTGAAATTGGTAATTTGTCATGTTTTATAAACCATTTAGCTACAAAAATTGCACTCAATAAAGCAAGTGCATACATAAGTCCATACCAATGAACTGCAATGGGATCTAAATTAAAAGCAACAGGATTAAAGTGTGAATATATATTCTGCCAAAATTCCATTTTTAATCCTCCAGCGCTTGGGCTATTAGTTCAATTGGGTTTTTAAATTGAACATCAACATCTGCTAAATATAAAGAGTTTGTAATTTGCATTCTACATGCACTACATTCAGCACTTACTATTTGTGCTTTTGTTTCTTTAATCATTGCTGCTTTTGGAGCACCTGCTGCTTTTGCAAAATCATATTTTTCTGTTTGCATTGTAACTCCACCAAATCCACAGCATCTATTTGAGTCGCTCATTTCTTTTAAAACATAGTTTTGTTTTAATAAAGTTCTTGGTTCTTGCCAAATTCCTTGCATTTTTTTAGCATGACATGGGTCGTGGTAAGTTACTAATTCATCAAATTTTTTACCACTTGAAGCTAATAGATTTTTTAAATCGGTACTATTTTCAAGCCATTTTGTAGCCATAAATATCTTTTTAGATAGTTTTATTGCTCTTTCTTTCCATTGGGGTTGATCATGAAAATAGTGTTCCCAATCTTGTTTAATCATTGCACTACAAGTTGCTTCTGGAATAATAACAGCATCAACTTCATCAATCCAAGTTTCAAAATACTCAATATTTTTTTTAGCAAGATAATCAACTGTATCAAAAGCTCCTGTAAAATATGCAGGTGCTCCACAACAAAGTTGTTTTTTTGGAATCATAATATCAAGCTCTAATTTTTTTAGAATTTTTACAAGTGCATCACCTGTGTTTGTATAAGTATAGTTACTCATACAACCAATAAAAATAGCAACTTTATTCTTTTTATTCTCTTCTTCAACTTTATTTATTGCTTTAATATTTGCTGGATATTTATTTAAAAAACTTCTTGCATCTGCAAATGGTAAAACCCTTCCTTTTTTAACTATTGGAAGTGAAAATCTAGGAAGTGCTGATTGTTTTTTTTCATCTAGCTTTAACGCACATGTTTGGAACATCCATCCTAGTTTTGACATAAAATCCATAGTTTTTCTATGTCTTAATAAAAAGAAGAATAATCTTTTATACCATGCAATTCCAAATTTCTTTGCAATATCACTTCTTACTTGTTCAATTATCATATCTGTTGGCAAGTCATTTGGACAAACTTCTACGCAGTTTGTACATAAAAAACATGATTCAAATATATCTTTTGCTGTTTGGTCAAGCTCTAATTCATTTCTTTCATAAGCCCCTAATAAATCAATAAATCCTCTAG
>OCVT010001125.1_pt1 | contig 11402 bp, 9 predicted proteins | sample 1539111 | NCBI WGS metagenome assembly OCVT01 (sample SAMEA3991482, study PRJEB22521) | metagenome | biome: anthropogenic terrestrial biome; feature: sewage plant; material: raw primary sludge | place: Sweden | collected 2012-09-26 | reverse complement strand
CAGCGACCCCGGTGCCCGCCTGTGCGCCCAAGTGGCGGCGGCGGGGCTGCGCAGCATTCCGCTGCCGGGGGCCAGCAGCATTACCAGCGCCTTGAGTGTGGCTGGCTGTGTGCCGCCGCACGGTGAGAGCAGCGGCTTTGTGTTTTATGGCTTTTTGCCCACCAAGGCCAGCGAGCGGCACACCGCCATCGCCGCCCTGGCCCACGAGCCGCGCACTGTGGTGCTGCTGGAAGCACCGCACCGCATTCAAGATTTGGCCGCGCAACTAAAGATTTTAGGAGCGCGTTCCGTAAGCTTGGCAAGGGAAATAACCAAGCAGTTTGAGCAAATCGTTACTTTGCCTGCGCAAGAAGCTAGCGATTGGCTAGCGCAGGAGCCGCAGCGCAGCAAGGGGGAGTTTGTTGTCGTGCTCCACCCCTGTGCGCAAGAGGCCGGTGACAGTGGAGAGCACGATCGGGTGCTGCAATTGTTGCTGGCCGAGCTGCCCACCAAAACCGCCGTCAAGCTGTGCGCCGACATCACCGGCGGCAGCCGCAATGCCTTGTACGAGCGGGCGTTGGAATTAAAAAACGCGGGCTAAACCCGCGTTGGCACCACTGATGGGGGGGCGCTACTTAGCCCAAGCGTGCCCGGTGGCGCTGCAACTGGCTGCGCACCTGCGCCGGGGCGGTGCCGCCCAGGGTGTTGCGGGCGTTGAGCGAGCCTTCCAGGCTGAGCACGGCAAACACATCGTCGGCCACGCTGGGGTTGAAGGCTTGCAGTTCTGCCAGGGACAGCTCGCTTAAATCCACACCTTTTTGCGCGGCCAGCTTCACGGCATGGGCCACGGTTTCGTGGGCATCGCGAAAGGGCAGGCCTTTTTTCACCAGGTAGTCGGCCAGGTCGGTGGCGGTGGCGTAGCCTTTTTGCGCCGCCGCCCGCATGGCAGCGGCATTCACGGTGATGCCACCTTCTTTGCAGCCCGTGTGGGGGTTGATTTGCCCGCCAACCATTTCGGCAAAAATGCGCAGCGTGTCTTTGAGGGTATCGACGGTGTCAAACAGCGGCTCTTTGTCCTCTTGGTTGTCTTTGTTGTAGGCCAGGGGCTGGCCCTTCATCAGGGTGATCAGGCCCATCAAATGGCCCACCACGCGGCCCGTTTTGCCCCGGGCCAGTTCGGGCACGTCGGGGTTTTTCTTCTGCGGCATGATGCTGGAGCCCGTGGTGAAGCGGTCGGCAATTTTGATAAAGCCAAAGTTCTGGCTCATCCACACGATCAGCTCTTCGGACAGGCGCGAGATGTGCACCATCACCAGGCTGGCAGCGGCCGAAAACTCAATGGCAAAGTCGCGGTCCGAGACCCCGTCCAGGCTGTTCTGGCACACGCCCTCCATGCCCAGGGTGCGGGCCACGCGCTCGCGGTCTAAGGGGTAGGTGGTGCCGGCCAGGGCGGCGCTGCCCAGGGGCAGTACGTTTACGCGCTTGCGCACATCGAGCATGCGCTGGGCATCGCGCTCAAACATTTCGACATAGGCCAGCAGGTGGTGGGCAAAGCTGACGGGCTGGGCCACTTGCAGGTGGGTGAAGCCGGGCAGGATGACTTCGACATTGTTTTCGGCCACTTCCACCAGGGCCCGTTGCAGCGCCTGCAGCAGCTCGACGATGAGGTCGATCTCGCCACGCAGCCACAGGCGCACGTCGGTGGCCACCTGGTCGTTGCGGCTGCGGCCGGTGTGCAGGCGCTTGCCCGCGTCGCCCACCAAGGCGGTCAAGCGCGCTTCGATGTTCAAATGCACATCTTCCAGGTCGAGTTGCCAGTCGAACTGGCCCGCTTCGATCTCCTGCGTGATCTGCGCCATGCCTTTTTGGATGGCGGCGTAATCGGCGGGGGCAATGATGGCCTGGGCGGCCAGCATTTCGGCGTGGGCCAAGCTGCCTGCAATATCGGCCTGCCACAGGCGCTTGTCAAAAAACACGCTGGAGGTGTAGCGCTTGACCAGATCGCTCATGGGTTCAGAAAACAGGGCCGACCAAGCCTGGGCCTTGGTGGCCAGTTGGTTGGAAGAGGGTTCAGAGCGCGGCAGGTCAGACATGGGGCAATAATTTCTAGATCAAGAGACAGCACACAACATCGGCGTGACCCAATGCTTTATGCCAAAACCTGAAATTCTACCCAGAGCCCCCAGTGCTGCCCCGTTGTGGATTTTTGACACCTGCCAGCTCGGTGTGGTGCTGCGTGCCGTGCTGGCCGTGCAATTGCTGCTGTGCCTGGCCGCGGCCTACACCAGCCAGAGCGTGCAGCAGTGGCTGCTGCAGGCGGCGTGGCTGACCAGTGGCGGGCTGTTTGGCAGCCTGGCCTGGCTGCTGCTGACCTGCGCGGCCAAGCGCTGGCTGCAGCACCACGCGGTGGCCGTGCAACTGGGCCTGGGCATTGCCCTGGGGGCAGGGTGCAGCCTGGCGAGCAGCGCCATCTTGGCGTTCACCAGCGATCTGCCGCCACCGCACTGGTGGGCCAACATGCTCACGGGCGGCATTTTGGCCGCTGGCATCATGGGCTGGCTGCTGTTGCGCAGCCATGCACGCATGCCTGCAGCAGCAACCGCACAGCTGGCGCTGCTTCAAGCCAAAATTCGGCCGCATTTCCTTTTTAATTCATTGAACAGTGCTATTGCTTTAGTGGCCACCGAGCCGCATAAAGCCGAGCAACTGCTGCACGACTTGAGTGACCTGTTTCGCGCCACCTTGGCTGAGCCGCGCAGCACCATCCCCTTGCGCGAGGAGGTCGAGCTGGCCAAGCGCTATCTGGACATTGAGCAACTGCGCTTTGGCCCGCGCATGCAGGTGCGCTGGAATATCGACCCCGAGGTGCTCAGCCTGCCCGTGCCGCCCTTGGTGCTGCAGCCCTTGGTGGAAAACGCCGTGAAACATGGGGTGGAGCCCTCGGAAACGCCAGCGCACATCCGCATCAGCCTGCACCGCCACGGCAAAAATTACGCCACCCTCACCGTCACCAACACCCAGGCCGGCCCCAGCGCCCCAGGCTTGGGCATGGCCTTGGCCAATGTGCGCCACCGCCTGCAGTTGCTGTACGACATGGATTTTCAAATGGAGCAACGCCACAAAGCGCACGCCTTTCAGGTGCAACTGCGCTTGCCCTTCAACCGCACCCCCGCCGTGCCCACTGCCCATGCACATCCTGATCATTGACGACGAACCCCTGGCCCGCAGCCGCCTGCGCCACCTGCTGGGCGATTGCACCCCCCACGGCGAGCACTGGACGATGAGCGAAGCGGCCAGCGCCAGCCAAGCGCTGCCCCTGTTGTCCGGCCCGCTGCCGGTGGACATTGTGTTGCTGGACATTCAAATGCCCGGTGCCAATGGCATGAGCTTTGCCTTTACTTTGCAGCAATTGCCAGCGCCACCAGCGATTATTTTTGTCACCGCCCACAGCCACTATGCGGCCCAAGCTTTTGACGTGCAGGCTTGCGATTACCTGACCAAACCCGTGCGGCTGGAGCGCTTGCAGCAGGCGCTGGCCAAGGCCAAAAAACAGCGCCCCCCCAGCGACCCTGGCCCGCAGCTGGACATTGCCCCCTGCGGCCCGCGCTGGCCTTGGGCGCAGGTGGTGTATATCAAGGCCGAGCTCAAAATGCTCACCGTCCACACCACGGCGGGCTGCCATGTGCTGGAAGGCAGCTTGGTCGATCTGGAGCAGCGTTACCCCGAACACGTGCTGCGCATTCACCGCAGTTGCTTGGTCAATCCGGCCTTTTTGCAACGCCTGGAATTTGCAGAGCCCGGGGGCTGGTATCTCCGTCTGCACGGTATTGCCCAGCCCTTGCCAGTCTCACGGCGGCAGGTGGCGGCAGTGCGCAAAACCTTAACAATCTGTAAAAAATAAAAGGTAAAAGCCAGTGCCGCCCTTACTACAATCAGCCCGTTTTATTTGTCTGGTGCTCCTGCTATGAAAAAAATTTCCCAACCTTTGCATTCGCTGCGCCGCAGGGTGACCGCCACGGTGGCGACGGCATTGCTCGTGGGGGCCAGCACGGCCTACGCCAACAACGCCGATATCACCAGCTTGCTGCAAGGCAGCCAGCCCGAGCAGGCCTTGAAGTTGATTGACCAACGCCTCAGCGCCACGCCCAAAGACCCCCAGCTGCGCTTTTTGCAAGGGGTGGCTTTTGCCATGGCCAATAAAAACAAAGAAGCCATCGACACCTTCACCCAGCTGACCAAAGAATTCCCGGAGCTGCCCGAGCCGTACAACAACCTGGCCGTGCTCTACGCCAACCAGAACCAGCTGGACAAATCGCGCCAAGCACTGGAGCAGGCCATTCGCACCAATCCCAGCTATTCCACCGCCCATGAAAACCTGGGCGACATCTACGCCAAGCTGGCCAGCCAGGCCTACAGCAAAGCCTTGCAGCTCGATGGCAGCCACGCCCAATCGGTGCAACCCAAGCTGGCCTTGATCCACGACCTGTTCAGCACCGGCCAGGCCCAAGCCCAGGCGCAGGCGCTGGCCAAAGCACCCAGCGCACCAGCTCCTGTGACCGCCACGGCCACCCAAGCCGTCAGCAGCAGCACGACGGCCCCGGCGCAAGCCTCGGTGGTAGCGGCTGCAGCCACGGCGCAACCTGTGGCGAGCGCACAACCGGCGACGGCAACCCCGGTGACCGAAACCGCCAGCCCCCCCGCGACCGAGCCGAAAGCAGAGACAAAAACCATCGCCAAAGCAGAACCCAAAGCCGAAACCAAAGCAGAAACCAAAGCAGAAACCAAGGCGGTGGCGACAGCGGACGCTGGGCAGGCCGCCAAAGCAGACACGCCAACCGCAGCAAACGTGGCCGAGGTGGAAGCTGCCGTGCACGCCTGGGCCAAAGCCTGGGCAGCCAAAGACATGGCCAACTACCTGGCCGCCTACAGCCCCAACTTCCAAACCCCGGGCAAACAAAGCCGCAAAGCCTGGGAGGCAGAGCGCCGCGCCCGCATCGTCGGCAAGCGCAGCATCAGCGTAAACTTGGCCGACCTGACAATTACCACCCAGAACGACCGCGCCACGGCCCGGTTTCGCCAACACTACCGCGCAGACACTTTGAACGTGAGCAGCCGCAAAACCTTGCAGCTCGAACTGCGCAAAGGCCAATGGTTGATCGTGAGCGAAACCACTGGAAGCTAACAAGTTTCGCCCCTCCCTTTCTCTGCCGCGTTCGCTTTGGGCGCGGTTCTTTTTTTGAGTTGATTTTGTTGCGTTTGCTTTCTTTATTGCGCCGTTGTTGCTGGAGCGCCGTCTTGGCCCTGTGCCTTGTTCCCCTTTGGAGCCACAGTGCGGCCACGCCATTGCGTGACGGCCAGGCCGAACAGCGCTTAATGCAAGTGCTGGCCCTGACCAGCGCCGGCTTGACCCAGCAAGCCCTGCCACTGGCCGAAGACCTGGTGCGTGACTACCCTAACTTTCAGCTGGCCCAACTGGCCTTGGGCGATTTGCTATTGGCCCAAACCGGGCAATTGGCCACCCTGGGCAACACCACCGCCCCGACCAGCGAAGCGCGTGACACCTTGAATGCCCTGCGAGTCGAATCCCTGCGCCGTGTGGCCGCCCAGAAACAAGGCCTGATCCCCCCGCCGGGCACAGTGCCGGCGCAATTGCTGCAACTGCCCAAAAGCTACCGCCACGCCATCGCCATTGATGCGGCGCTGTCGCGCTTGTACTTGCTGGAAAACGGCCCCCAAGGGCTGCGCATCGTGGCCGATTACTACGCCTCGGTCGGCAAAATGGGCCTCGACAAAACCACCGAAGGTGACCAGCGCACCCCCTTGGGTGTGTACTTCATCACCAGCAATCTCGACCCCAAAACCCTGGACAAGTTTTACGGCGCTGGTGCCTTGTCTTTGAACTACCCCAATCCTCTGGACGTGCGCCGGGGCAAAACCGGCCACGGCATTTGGCTGCATGGCACGCCGCCAGAGCAATTTTCCCGCGCACCGCAAGCCACCGATGGCTGTGTGGCCCTGGCCAATCCCGACTTAGAGCGCCTGCTGCGCACCGTGCAAACACGCACGACCGCGGTGGTGATTGCCCCCTCGCTGACCTGGGTGCCCGCCGACGACCTGGCCCCTTTGCGCGACAGCTTTGTGGCTACCTTGGCCGCCTGGCAAGAGGCCAAAAGCGGCAACGATTTATCGGCCTTGCTCAGCTTTTATACGGACGATTTTCAAGGCCTGAAAAAAATCACCCGGCAGGCATGGAGCCAGCAACTGGCCGCAGACATGGCCAAACAAAAAGGCCGACCGTTGGTACTCAAAGAATTGTCCTTGATGCACTGGCAAGACGAGGAAGACACCATGGTCGTCACCTTTGGCGCAGTGCCGCAAGGCGAGCGCAGCGGCAGCACCTTGCGCCAGTACTGGCGTTTTGCCAAAGGCCAAGGCTGGAAAATATTTTTTGAAGGCAATATTTAACCATAGCGCTTTGCGCTTTAAATAAAAGGGATTGAGTTGAAAATCAACGTCAATCCCTTTATTTTTATGCGGTAGTAGCTACTATTAAATTAGTAGGTGTAAACGCCCTGGCCCGTCTTGCGGCCCAGGCGGCCAGCGGCCACGTATTCTTTGAGCAGCGGGCAGGGGCGGTATTTGCTATCGCCAAACTGCTCCAGAAAGACGTTCATCACCGCCAGACACACATCCAGGCCCACCATGTCGGCCAGCGCCAGCGGGCCGATGGGGTGGTTGCAGCCCAGCTTCATGCCCGCGTCGATGTCTTCGGCCGTGGCCAAGCCCTCGGCCAGCACAAAAAAGGCTTCGTTGATCATGGGGATGAGCACGCGATTGACGACAAAGCCGGGGCCGTTTTTCACGGTGATGGGGGTCTTGCCCAGCTGCTGGGCCAAGGCCTGCACCGCCGCATGGGTGGCATCCGAGGTTTGCAGGCCGCGAATCACTTCCACCAGCGCCATCATGGGCACGGGGTTGAAGAAGTGCATGCCGATGAATTTGTCGGCACGGCCCGTCACGGCCGCCAGTTTGGTGATCGAGATGGACGAGGTGTTGGAGGCAATCAGCACCTCGGGGCCGACCAGGGCATCGACTTCTTGCAGGATCTTGATTTTCAGGGCTTCGTTTTCCGTGGCCGCCTCAATCACCAATTGGGCTGCCTTCAGAGCGCTGTAATCGGTGCTGACTTTGATTTTTGCCAGGGCGGCTTCTTTATCGGCGGCGCTGATTTTTTCTTTTTTAATCAGCCGATCCAGGCTGCCTGCCACGGTGGCCAAGCCTTTTTGCACAGCGGCTTCAGAAATATCGACCATCACCACGTTGATGCCCGAAGTGGCACACGCTTGGGCAATGCCGTTGCCCATGGTGCCCGCGCCAATAATGCCGACGGTTTGAATTTGCATAAGGAATTCCTGGAAGGTTGAGGGTTGTTGGTTGAGAAAAACAAACATCCTATTCAATTTTTTTGTTTTCCTCTATCCGCTAGGCGACTAAAACTTGAGTGCCCTGCTGGGGTTGTGTAAAAGGTTTGTCGAGACTAGGGTTTATCCTGAGAATGCGCTGTTCTGCTTCATTTTGTTAATGAAGTAACCTGCGCCCATTAATTTTTTAGACCTCTCTCTTTTTATCTGATCAAGGAATATTGATGACAAGCTCCGCTGCACCTCTTTTTAGTTTGGCTGGCAAGAAAGGCCTGATCCTGGGGGTCGCCAATGACCGCTCGATTGCCTGGGGCTGTACCAAGCTGTTTCGTGAGTTGGGGGCAGATGTTGTTGCTACGTGCCTGAATGAAAAGGCCCGCAAATATGTGCAGCCACTCACCGACGCGGTGGGCGTGGATCTGCTCAATTGCGATGTGGAAGAGCCCGGCCAGCTCGAAGCGGCTGTGGCCCATGCCGTGGACAAGTTTGGGCAGATTGATTTTCTGATTCACTCCATCGCCTGGGCACCGCTGGCAGACCTGCATGGCCAGGTGGTCGATAGCTCGCGCGATGGTTTTGCCCGCGCCATGAGCGTCTCGTGCCACAGCTTTGCCGAAGTGGCCAAGCTGTGCGCCCCGCACATGCCCGCTGGTGGCAGCATGCTGTCGATGACCTACCTGGGCTCGGGTGAGGTGGTGCCCAACTACGGTGTCATGGGCCCGGTCAAAGCCGCGCTGGAGTCGCTGGTGCGCTACATGGCCATGGAGTTGGGCCCGCAAAACATCCGCGTGCACGCTGTCTCCCCCGGCCCCATCCTGACCCGCGCTGCTTCGGGCATTGCTGAGTTTGACCAGCTGCTGTCCATCAACCGCGACAAGGCCCCGCTCAAGCGCCTGGTTACCCTGGAAGAAATCGCGCAACTGAGCGCCTTTTTGTGCATGGATGCAGCCTGCGGCATGAGCGGCCAGACCATTTACGTGGACGGCGGTGTGCACGCCATGGATTAAGCCTGGTGCCTGAGCTCCACTCCTATTTCAGCGGGGCTGCGCTTGTGCGCCCCCTTTGTCCCCCCCTTAAGGAAGCTTTCTCATGACTATTGAAGCCACCACCACCGATGGCCTGTGGATGGAAAACATCACCTACGACGAACTGTCCGTGGGCCACAGTGCCCGTCTGGTGCGCACCGTGACCTTGCAGGACATCCAGGCGTTTGCTGCAGTCTCGGGCGATATCAACCCCGCCCACCTGAACCCAGAGTACGCCGATGCCACCATGTTCCACGGCGTGATTGCCCACGGCATGCTGGGTGCGGCGCTGATTTCGGCACTGTTTGGCACGCAATTTCCGGGCCCCGGCACGATTTATTTGGGCCAAGAGCTCAAATTCACCAAACCGGTGCGCATTGGTGACACGCTCACTGTGCTGGCCACCGTCTCGGAGAAAAACGACGAGAAAAAGCGCATCAAGATGGACTGCTTGGTGACCAACCAAAGCGGCGAGACGGTGCTCAAAGGCGAGGCCAACCTGATGCCGCCGACGAAAAAAGTGCGCGTGCAGCGCATTGATGCGCCGCAAATTCAGCTCTACGACCCCGAGGCCCGCTTCAACACTCTGCTGGACCAGGTGCAGGGGCTGGACATTGTGCGCTGCGCGGTGGTGCACCCTTGCGATGCCGGCTCGCTGTCTGGCGCGATGGATGCGGCCAACCACGGCTTGATCAAGCCGGTGCTGATTGGCCCAGAGGGCCGCATTCGCCACGTGGCCGAAGAAGCGGGCATCAGCTTGCAAGGGGTGGAAATTATCTCGGTGGAGCACAGCCACGCAGCCGCTGAAATGGCCGCTGCAATGGCCGCCAACAAAGAGGTCGAGATTTTGATGAAGGGCAGCTTGCACACCGATGAGCTGCTCAAGGCCGTGCTCTCGCACAAAGCGCTGCGCACGGGCCGTCGCCTCTCGCACGTGTTTCGCTTCGATGTGCCGCTGTACCCCAAGCCATTGATCATCACCGATGCGGCCATCAACATCGAGCCCACGCTGCAAGAGAAGGTCGATATCGTGCAAAACGCCATCGACTTTGCCCGCGTGATGGGCATTGAAACGCCCAAAGTGGCGATTTTGTCTGCGGTGGAAACCGTCACTGCCTCGATTCCCTCGACGCTGGATGCGGCCGCCCTGTGCAAAATGGCCGACCGGGGGCAGATCACCGGTGGCCTGCTCGATGGCCCGCTGGCGTTTGACAACGCCGTCTCGCCCGATGCGGTGCAGATCAAAGGCATCGTTTCTGAAGTGGCTGGGCAGGCCGACATTTTGGCCGTGCCCGATCTGGAAAGCGGCAACATGATTGCCAAACAGCTTGAATACCTGGCCGGTGCCAGTGGCTCGGGCCTGGTGCTGGGAGCGCGTGTGCCCATCGCCCTGACCAGCCGTGCCGATGGCCCCATGGCCCGCGTCGCCTCGACCGTGCTGGCCGTACTGGCCGCGCACGACAACCGCCGTAAAAACCAGGCCAACGCCTGGAAGCAAGGTTAAGGAGCACAGCCATGGCCATTTTGGCGGTCAATGCAGGCTCGTCCTCGCTGAAGTTTTCCCTGCATCCCTACGAAGGCGGGCAGGTGTTGCCGCACACGGTGTCAGGCAATTTTGAAGGGCTGGAGCCGGGCGGGCAGCCTATTCTGGGATGGAAGCATCAAGGTAAAAAACACAAAGAAACCATTGTGGTGCCTGCCGATGGTGCTCCATTTCAAGTAGCGCTGGCCCGCTTGCGCAGCCTGGTGCAGGAGCTGACGCAGGCACAGGGCCTGGATGCCGTGGCCCACCGGGTGGTGCATGGTGGCGGGGTTTTTAGTGCCAGTGTGCGTGTGACCGATGCGGTGCTGGAGCAGCTGGCGCGCTTTAATTCGCTGGCACCGCTGCACCAGCCGCACAACTTGGAGGGCATTCGCCAGTTTCGCCAAGCCTTTGCGCAAGTGCCGCAAATTGCTTGCTTTGATACGGCCTTCCACGCCCAAATGCCGGAAGTGGATTACGCCTTTGCCTTGCCCAAAGCGCTGCAGGCCCAGGGGGTGCGCCGCTACGGTTTTCACGGCCTGTCCTACCAGTACATCATGTCCGTGCTGGAGCAGGAGACCATCCGAGGCCGGGGCCGGGTGGTGATGGCCCACCTGGGCAATGGGGCCAGCCTGTGCGCCGCTGTTGGTGGTGTCAGTGTGGCCACCACCATGGGCTTTTCTGCCCTTGATGGCCTGATGATGGGTACGCGCAGCGGTAGCCTGGATGCAGGGGTGCTGCTCTATTTGCTGGAGCAGGGCTGGGATGCCAAGCGCATTGAAAAGCTGCTTTACAAAGAGTCGGGCCTGTTGGGGGTGTCGGGCATTTCGGCCGATATGCGCACCCTGCGCGGCGAGGCGGCGCAGGGCAATGCCGATGCCACGCGGGCCATTGACCAGTTTACCCACCGGGTGATTCGTGAAACTGGGGCGCTCACGGCCTGCTTGGGTGGGCTGGATTTGATCGCCTTTAGCGGCGGCATTGGTGAAAACGATGCCGTCTTGCGCGAGCAAGTGTGCGAGCGCTTGGCGTGGACGGGGCTGCGCATTGACCCGCAGCGCAACCTCCAGGCCGATGGCAAGCACGCCTGGGCGGTGCATGCGCCGGACAGCCGCATCGAAATTTGGGTGATTCCCACCGACGAAGGCCGAGTGGCCGCCCGTGAAGCGGCTGCCTTGCTGCGCGAGGACTGCGCTGTGGCCGCGTAAGCTGCAGCCTTGCTATCGAGCTTGCTGGGGTGCCTTGGTAGGCACCCTTTTTTTGTTCCTTGGCAATGGCATGGACGTGTTGCCCTGACCGCACCCCTTCGCGCGGAGATTGTGAACACGTTCTTAGTCAAACAAGGACTGTGTGCCCCAGCGGTGCCACCAGCTGGGCACTTGGTGGGCTGGCAAAGGCCGGGACAAGCCAAAGCCCTGCACCAGATCGCAGCCCAAATGGGTGAGCAGTGCCTGC
>OCVT010001123.1_pt1 | contig 11418 bp, 11 predicted proteins | sample 1539111 | NCBI WGS metagenome assembly OCVT01 (sample SAMEA3991482, study PRJEB22521) | metagenome | biome: anthropogenic terrestrial biome; feature: sewage plant; material: raw primary sludge | place: Sweden | collected 2012-09-26 | reverse complement strand
TAAAAGGGAAATAATTCAAAAGGGAATATAAGAAAAAATCACGTCTTTATTCTGTCACTAATTTGTATTTCTGTTTACTGCTGGTAGGCTTGTCGGGAATAGTCATGGCAACAATGCCAGACAAAAGCATTTTATCTAGATATTTGTCTTTCAGCGTTCTGGTAGAGCAGGAAATTATTGATGCAAGTTCATTGGCCGACTTGGGTTCAATCAAGTTTTCAAGTATTATCTTGATAGTGTCTTGCTCCTCAATTTGAAAATAATCTGGAAACAACTTAGGAAACAACTTAGGAAACAACTTAGGAAACAACTTAGGAAACTTTTCATTATTGGATTGTAAATCAGCGTATTTTATAGCTGAGTAGCTTGTAACCTCAAAGGCTGTTATTTTATTAATGTTGAACACAGGTTCTTTGCCCCCGTTTTCAATCATCATGTTCTTTACACGGTTTACACCACGATTGAACATATTCACATAACCCATCACTTTCAAAGCCTGTGCAATAATAGGATTTCTGTAGTCGTTAACATCGGGGAAATTCTCAGGACGAGCCTTGCCATACAAACCACCAGGATTCATGATTTCAATGCGGTCGGTAAACTCATAAAAGCGTGTTGGCATATTTGATTGATAGTCTCGGTGCATACAAGCGTTTAAAATCAATTCACGAAGAGCGTCTGCTGGGTAGTTTGATTGATTCTTTTCACGAAGAGTGCTTATTGCAATGGGGCTTGTTTTTACTACTCCGTAATCAATAAAAGCTTCCAATTTTGGCATCATCTTGGCCAGACAGTCAAAAAATGGCTTGTCATCATCAATCTCTGTACCCTTGTCTAAACCGGCAAAACGGACATATTGTAAATAAGCGCCGTATAAGAATTGTTTTGGATTCTTTCCAAATAATACTATACAGGCATTCGTGGGGCAATTGTGTGTCATATCATATAGCCCTAAGGCAGTCAATTGCTGTTCTATACTTCTCGGGTCATTTTTTAGTTCGTCAGCATTTACTGCTTTAGGTAGATATTCTTTCTTTATAAGGTCAAGATGGATATCATTGATTGTAGCAGAGTAACAGGGAGAAGCATCGAAAGTCGCCATATTGTTCATGCGTTTCTCCGAAAGAACACGTTCTTCATCAATTGTTGCAATATCTCTTCGGGGCCCTATTCGAATAAATGTTCTTCCTCTGTAACGTACTGGAGTAGAAAAAGATGGCTGTACCTCCACAATAAGTAAGTCTCCATTTCCCATTTCGTATCGTTCACATGTCATCATGGGAATAGGTAAGATATTTCCATCACTTCGGATACCTGATATTTTCTTAAAAAGATTGTCATCGACTTTCAACCCAGACAATTCTCCATTATCCTTGGCGCCTATGATAAGATATCCATTTTGACGGGAGTTTGACATGTCATTACTGAATGCGCAGATGGCTTCCTGAAATTTGTCCATGTCACCAATACTCACGGTACGTTCAATCCGTGAAGTTTCTGTGCTAAATAGTAATTTGTATATTTCCTCTTTTGTCATTTGAATAAGATTTTACAACCATCATTTTTTGCATGGTGGCAATAGACATTTAAAGAATGTTTGTGGTCATGATCAGATGCTTTTTAAAAATAGAATTTTGCAAATATAAGAAAAAATCACGTCTTTATTCTTTTATTCCGGGCCGTCGCCCATGCCACCAGGAGGAGGGGGAGGTGTCCCCATCGGGTGTCCTCCGTCGCCATCGGGAGGAGGTGGCATCTCACCCTCAGGAGGTGCGGGGTGGTCCTCCTTGTCATCGGGTTGATTGTTCTGTTGGCCAGATTTCAGTTTGCTGTGTTTATTTGTGGAGTCTGATTGGGAATCCGTTTTGGTCGAGTCGGTCTTGCTTTCTGGCTGTTGGTCAGGTCGGTCCATTGGGCCAAAGCCGTTTCGGTCACCGCCAAAATCGCCACGAGGCATTCCGCCATCGCGAGGACCCCGACCACCGCGTCCGAAGCCGCGGGTAGCCGCATCAGGCAGTTTGCCGCCAAAAGTATTGAACTTATACACGAAGTACACCATAAAGTAGCTGCCCAGTGTGTTATATTCCACATCGCTGATGGTGTTGGCACTCACTGTGCGGCTCAGGCTGCTCTGCTGCTGCAATATATCGAACATCTTGAGGCGGATGGTGGCGGCATTGCCTTTCAGAAAACTGCGCGACAGCTGGGCATTCCAAATCACCTCATGGTCTTTGAAGGCATCAGCATAGCCCGAATAACCATTGTAGTTGAGGTCGGTGCTCAGGTCAATCTGCCAAGGCAACGTCACATTGGCCGTACCGCCTATCACATAATCGTAGGTCTCACGGTTGGCGTTGGAGGTGAGATTGTTGTGAGCCTTGACATAAGCCAGCGAGGTGTTGAGGGTAAATTCGCAGTTATCCTTGTTGTAAGTGCCAGTCAGTTTTTCTTTCAGCCCCGTATTGTGCGTGGTGCTCTTCTGCTCGGCAAACCGCTGGTCGGTGGCATAGCCCACATTGTTGGCATAGCTGGCCTGCGAAGTGGTGGAGATGGAGAACGGAGATGAACCGATGGGCAGCAGATATGATACAAATCCTGAAGTGTTCCAATTGCCGTCCACATTGGTCATATACGTTTTGCGCGAACCCGTGGTGCTGTTATATTCCACCTTGTCGGTTACGGCATTCAGCGTGTTGCTGAATGAGGCGTTTACTGCCAGATTGCTCTGGTTGCGGGTAATGTAGTTGTTGTAGCGCAGCATCAACCTGTTGGTGTACGAAGGCTCCAGGTCCGGGTTGCCATATTTGATGTTGAGCGGGTTGCTTTGGTCAATAATCTCTTGCAGATACTGAACATCGGGCGCACTGCTTTGTCCGCGGTAACGTACCATCAGCATATTCTTTTTGTTCCAGCGGTAACGTATCATCAGGTTGGGGGCATAGTTCCAGACCGTTTGGCTCAAGTCGCGTCCTGCATTGGGGCCGACAGTGGTGGTGCTGTTGGAAGTCTGTGGAGAGAGATCGAATCCTGCCTTGTACATCAGTTTGGTGTAACGGCCTTGCAGGTTCAGTTCCATTTCGTGGGTGTCGTAAGTGTTGCGTACCTTGCTGCTGAGCGAATCGATGTAGGGGCTGTCGGCAAGGTCCTGGTCATAGATATATGAGCTGCTGAGCGTCTTGCGCTGTTGGTAAGAGTAACGCAATTGGAGCGCGTGGTGGGTGGATATGGGCTCGGTGTACGAGGCTTGCAGACGGTAAGAAAAACTGTTGCTCCCGTTGTCGGTGTATCGGTTGAGGCTGAGCAGACTGTCGGCGGCCTCCATCTCTCCTGCACTGTTGTAGAAGTGGAAAAGGGTGTTGGAGCGGTTGTAGACATCGGAGGCGGCATAGTCGTAACCCGTCTTGGCACTGACCGAGAAATTGCGTCCCTTGTTGTTGAGCCGGCGGACGTACAGCAACAGACCACCCGCGCTCAGATTGTCACCCGAGGTGCTGCCCCATGCCTGTGAGGCATTTGTCTCCAGTAACTGCTGGTTCAGATTGTGCGTTCTCTCGTTGTTGTCAATGGCTGTGTGGCTGTAATTGAAGTTGGGACGGAAGATGAGTGACGACATTGAGTCAGGGTTCCATTCCAGCTGAAAATCGAGAGCCACCTCATTGCGTTTGCGCTGGCTGTTGAGTGTATCACGGTCGTAGGTGGAGCCACTGCTCAAAAAGTTCTCCGATTCCGATTTTTTGCGGGCATCGTTGTCGTTGTAGCCATAGCGCACATTGCCGCCATATTTCAGATTCTTCAGTTGCTTGATGTAGTTGATGCCGCCGATGGCCGAAGTGGTGAGTCCATCGCCAGCTTTTTCGGCGCGTTGCGGACCGCCGCCTTTTTCACCGAAACCCTGACTGTTGATGTCGTTGCCATTGGCGAGAATGGATAAATTCTGGTTCTCGTCAAAGCGGTTGAGCATGGTGCTGAGGTCGAAGTGGAAGGGGGTGCCACCTACGCCAGCCTGCGCGTTGCCAAACCAGCCTTGCATTTTATCCTTCTTTACGGTGAGGTCGAGAACCGACTCCTCTTCGCCATCGTCAATACCAGTCAGGCGGCTCTCGTCGCTCTTTTTGTCATAGGCCTTCACCTTGTCCACCATGTTGGCAGGCAGATTTTTGAGGGCCACTTTAGGGTCGTCGGAGAAGAACTCCTTGCCATTCACCAATATTTTGGTTATCTGTTTGCCGTTTACGGTGATGGTGCCATCGCTGCCGACTTGTGCGCCAGGCAGTTTCTTGATAAGTTCGTCAATGGCGGAGCCTTCAGCCACTTTGAATGATGAGGCATTATATTCTACCGTATCGTTGTTGGTTTTCACAGCGATGGCCTTGGCTTGCACCACGGCGGTTTTCAGCATTTGAGCATCGTTGTGCAGGGCAATGGTGCGTACGTGCATATCGGGCTGTTCGCTGGTGACGGTCAGATTGCGGGTATACTTCTTGTAGCCGAGATATTCTACTTTGATGCTGTAGGTGCCGGGATTAAGGTTGAGCGTGTAGTTGCCCTTGTCATCAGTCAACTGCACATCGGCCAGAGAATCGGTGGAAGTGTAGGCTGCCACATCGGCATAACTCACGGGGGTTCCGTTGTTATAGTCGGTCACGGTACCATTGATGCTGATTTTGGCGGCTTGGGCGCCGAAACTTGTGAGTATGCCGATGGATACGGCAGCCAGTCGCAGCAGTGTCAGAATATGATGATTCATGATGCTTGGTGTATAAAATAGCCCCACTGGGTGTGTTAGTCGCACCCGTGGGGCATTGTTACAATTAGTTTTGTAAAAATACATTTTGTGGCGTCAAGTTGTACATCGCTATATACCAATGTCTTGATAAAATAGACGAACACCTTGTTTCATCGGATAAACTCTGTTTGAGGAGCATTTATCCTGGTCGAAATTTAATGAGGCCGCTCCATTATCTTTGTGGCATTATTCTACCGGGTTGCTGTCATCGTCATAAATCTGGTAGAGAAAATCATTATAGGGGAAGCGGGTGGTGTGTATCTCTTTCACCTTCTGATAGAGTACCTCTTTCAGCTCCTCAATGTTGGTCTTTTCGTGGGCGGAGATAAAGATGCAGTTGTTGTTCATTTTGGCCATCCACGTTTTTTTCAAATCCTCAAGACTATAGTTTTCGCGTTTCATTGGGGTGAGGTCGTCCGCATCCTTCTGCACATAGCTGAAAGCGTCAATCTTGTTGAAAAGATAGATGGTGGGTTTGCTGTTTTTGTCAATCTCGCTCAGCGTTTTTTCCACCACCTGAATTTGTTCCTCAAAGTCGGGGTGGGAGATGTCGATGACATGTATGAGGAGGTCGGCCTCGCGCACCTCGTCGAGTGTGGATTTGAACGACTCAATCAGGTCGTGTGGCAGCTTGCGTATGAATCCCACGGTGTCAGAAAGGAGGAATGGGAGATTCTGGATGGTGACCTTACGGACCGTTGTATCAAGCGTGGCGAATAGTTTGTTTTCGGCAAAGACGTCCGACTTGCTCATCAGATTCATGATGGTCGATTTGCCCACATTGGTATATCCCACCAGAGCCACGCGCACCAGTTTGCCGCGGTTTTTGCGCTGTACCGATTTCTGTTTGTCAATGTCGACCAGCTGTTCCTTCAGCAGCGAAATTTTGTCGAGGATGATACGGCGGTCCGTCTCAATCTGAGTCTCACCTGGTCCACGCATACCGATACCACCTCGCTGGCGCTCCAAGTGGGTCCACATACGCGTCAGTCGTGGCAGCAGGTAGCGATATTGGGCCAGTGCCACCTGCGTCTTGGCGTGGGCGGTCTGTGCACGTTTGGCAAAAATGTCGAGAATGAGGCTGGTTCGGTCCAGAATCTTTACGCCCAAACCCTTTTCAATGTTTTGCAGCTGTTTTGGCGACAACTCATCATCGAAGATGGCCAATCCGATGCGTTGCTCGGGGTCATCGTCCACCGACTTGATGTAGTCGGCAATTTCCTGCAGTTTGCCAGGGCCCACAAAGGTGCCGGGATTGGGATAATCCTGTTTCTGGAAAAACTTTTTTTGAGGATAAGCGCCAGCTGTTTCGCACAGAAAAGCCAGTTCATTGATGTATTCGTTTTCTTTCTCCTCGTTCTGTTCGGGAGTGATGAGGCCGATGAGCACAGCGCGCTCGTTATATATTTCGGTTTTTACTTCTTCTTGTTCTTGCATACGGATGAAAAATTAGTAGGTAGAAAGATAGTGAAAATAAATGAGAATGGGGCAGAGGTGAGGGTTATTATTTGAATTTCCGTTCCAATTCCTCGGCAGGAATGATGGTGATGATGGTTTTGCCGTCGGGGGCAGTGGCATGGCAGGGACAGGCAAACAAGTTGTTGACCAGCGCAGTCATCTCGGCGGGTTGCAGCGGTTTGCCATAGTCGATGGCGGCGGTGCGGGCCAGAGCCATGGCCATCCGTTCCTGCATCTGTTCTTTCAGTTGCATATCCTCTCCTTTGATGGCGGCAATCACTCCCAGTATAAATGGTTTGGCGCTGCGGTCGTCTGCATTGTCGGCGGGCACGCCATTCACCACAAACACATTGGGGCCAAAGGTGGAGATGTCGTATCCGAACTCGGCCAGTTGGTCTTTGGCCTCTTCCAGCACCTTGCTGTCGGCGGGGCTAAGGTCAATCTGTTCGGGATACATCAGTCGTTGCGAGGCGCATTTGTGCTGCCTGATGTTGGTCAGATAACTGTCGAAAAGAATGCGGAAGTGTGCGCGGTGCTGGTCTATGCACATCAGTCCCGACTTGACTGCCGAGATGATGTATCGGTTTTGAAATTGAATGAAATCGCCTCCGGTATGTTCCTCGTCGGTGTCGTCCAGTGGCATTTGTGTCTGTGTGGGGTGTTGCTGGTAATTCCGTTCAGAGCTGAGCACCTCGCCCGTGAGGGTGTCCACCAGTTCGCCGTCGGGCAGATGGATGGGGTGATGTGTAGTGGCTGTTCCGCTGTGGGAGGAATCGTTACCCAAGTGTTTGCACAGGTCTTGCCAGTTGCGTTGGTTGGAACGGCTGGGCGGAGTGGGTACTGAATCAAATGGGTTATAGTCTGGGTCGGTGTGAATGGAGGGGGGAGTGATGTTGTTATGAGGGGTGAGTAGCGAGGGCATATCCACCGCTCCGTTCTGGTCGAAATCGATGGCGTCGGTAGCGTCAAAACGTCCCAAAGCCTCCCTTACTGTAGCCTGCACGATGGGCCAGATGGCCTGCTCATTCTCAAATTTTATTTCCGTCTTGGTGGGGTGAATGTTTACGTCGATGGAGGCGGGGTCCACTTCCATATAGATAAAGTAAATGGGAGCCGTGCCTGGTTGGAGCATACGGTCGTAGGCCTGCATCACTGCCTTGTGGAACCCAGGGTGGCGCATAAAGCGGCCGTTCACAAAAAAATATTGGCGGTCGGTGTTCTGTTTGCGGGCGCTCTCAGGTTTGCCCACAAATCCCTTGATGTTGATAAGCGACGTGTCCGACTGGATGTTGAACAGTTGATTGTCGATGGATTTGCCGAAGATGTGCACGATGCGTTCACGCAGTGATGTGGCGGGCAGCATAAAACAGCGTTCGCCGTTATGTATCAGTTCAAACGAGATGTCGGGATAGACCAGTGCGATGCAGAAGAAACTCTTTTCGATATGGCTGAACTCAGTGGCATACGACTTGAGAAACTTGCGTCGTGCGGGAACATTGAAAAAGAGGTTTTTGATAGCGAAGTTGCTGCCTTGCGGGCAGGCACAGGGCTCTTCGCTCTCGGTGTTACCACCATTGATGACGAGTCTGGAACCCATCTCGGCATCAGCGGTCCGGGTGAGCAACTCCACTTGTGCCACGGCGGCGATAGAGGCCAGCGCCTCGCCACGGAACCCCATGGTATGGAGGGCAAACAGGTCGTTGGCTTGTGTGATTTTGGAGGTGGCGTGCCGCTCAAAGGCCATGCGGGCGTCGGTGGGGCTCATGCCCTTGCCGTCGTCGATAACCTGAATAAGGGTGCGGCCAGCATCCTTGATAATGATTTGTATATTGTGGGCACCCGCGTCGATAGCGTTTTCAACCAGTTCCTTGATGACGGAGGCGGGGCGCTGAACCACTTCGCCTGCGGCTATCTGGTTGGCTACCTCGTCGGGCAGCAAGTGTATGATGTCCATGGAATTGTTTGTATTTTTCAGTTGCTCATCATCCAGATGACCAGAATGACACCCACAGCAATGATGAGGGCCAGACGGGTGGTACGGCTCTGTCGGTCTATATTTTTCGATTTGCGTTGTTCGGTCAGAAATCCGCGGTGCAGCGTGCTGCGGGGTGGCACTGATTTGTCACCACGTTCATTGGCTATCTGCTGGCGTGCGCGCTCACGGCGTTCCTGCATAGCCTCTTTGTCGGGGTCCCAATAGATGGGAATGTGCTCGAATTGTCTTACCTGTGGCTGTTTGAAAAAATTGAAAAACATATTCTTGGGTTATTGGATGGTTGCTTTTATTTGCGGAGCGCAAAGTGTGCCTCCTTGATTTTCTTGTAGAGATTGGAGGCAAAGACGAGGTCTTCCAGTGGCTGGCAGCCCGTCTCGTATATCTCGTCCTTGTTGCCTTGCCACTCCTTCACGCCCTTGTAGATGAAAACGATGTTCTCGCCTATCTCCATCACTGAGTTCATATCGTGCGTGTTGATGACGGTGGTGATGTTATACTCGTGCGTAATCTCCTGGATGAGTCGGTCAATCATGAGCGACGTCTTGGGGTCGAGACCCGAGTTTGGTTCATCGCAGAAGAGGTATTTGGGATTGAGCACAATGGCGCGGGCAATGGCGGCGCGTTTCTGCATACCTCCGCTTATCTCCGAAGGGTAAAGGTCGATGGCACGTGTGAGGTCCACACGCTCAAGACACTCGCGTGCCCGCTGCTGAATTTCGTCCTTTGGAGCTTTGGAAAACATCTCAAGGGGAAACATTACATTCTCGAGCACAGTAAGGGAGTCGAACAGCGCCGAGCCTTGAAACAGCATGCCAATCTCGCGGTGCATGTGCTTCTTCTCGTTGTCCTTCATCTTGGTGATGTCGCGCCCATCGTACAGAATGGAGCCGGCGTCTACTGTGTGTATGCCCACCACGCTTTTCATCAGCACCGTTTTGCCCGAGCCGCTCTGGCCAATAATCAGGTTGGTCTTGCCCGTCTCAAAGTAAGTGCTGACATCATCGAGCACCTTGATGCCATCGTGAAATGATTTGGATATGTGTTGAACTTCAATCATAATTTATAGCAATACTTTGGTTAGCAGCAAGTTGCTCACAAGAATAATGACGCTGCTGTTGACTACCGCCTGTGTGCTGGCATGGCCTACCTCGCGGGCACCCCCTTTGACCGAATAGCCAAAGTAGGAGGAAACCGACGAAATGATGAAGGCGAATACCAGACCCTTGATGATGGAGTAGGTGATGAAGAACGGATTGAACGAATACTGGATACCGTAGACATACTCGTGTAGCGAGATGATGTCAGTGAACTCTGCAATCATGAATCCGCCTACAATGCCCGAAGCGGCACTGATGATGATGAGGCTTGGAATCACCGTAATCATGGCCATTATCTTGGGTAATATGAGGTAATTGGCAGAGTTGACGCCCATGATGTCAAGGGCATCAATCTGTTCTGAAATCTTCATGGATCCAATTTCGGAGGCGATACTCGACCCCACTTTGCCGGCCAGAATCACGCACATCACCGAGGAGGAGAACTCCAGCAGCAGACAGTCGCGCACGGCCAGTCCCGTCACATACTTAGGTAGTAGCGGGTTGCTCATGTTCGACTTTGTCTGGATGGTGATGGCCGCTCCGATGAAGATGGAAATGATGATGTCGATGAGGATGGAATCGATGCCGAGATTGACAATCTCGCGGGTGTATTGCCTGAAGAACATCGACCAGCGGTCGGGCAGTGCGCAGGCACGCTTCATCAGCAAAGTGTATTCTCCAACTCTTGATATTGCACTCATTGTATTGTCTTTATAGTCTAAGCGTTTGGCATCTGCGGGCAGGCTGTGCCATGAGGCCAGCAAGTGAGATGTGTATTACGCAATTTGGCAAAGATAGAAATTTTTTTGGAAGTAGGAGGAAAAAGTGGGGTATATAAGTTGTTCCAATATACTACTATTTTAAGGCAAGCACTTGTTTCAGTATGCTGCGTATGGATTCCAGACCAATGCTGTCGAGGTCAATCTGACTGAGTGGGAAGAAACGGAAATCGTCCACATCGTCGTGAGGGGCAAGCTGTACATCGTGAGGCAGCTGGGCGCGGAATACGGCATCGAGTGTGTGCACGGTGAGGCCACCAAAGGGGTAGCGGTTGGGGCGTGAAGTGAAATAGGTGAGCGCCTCCGTGGGCAGTCGCAGACCCAGCTCCTCGTGCAGTTCGCGACAGAGTGCAATTTCCAATGACTCATCAAACTCGGCGAATCCGCCAGGAAGGTCCCAAGTACCTTTGGCGGGCTCATGTGCGCGGCGTGTCAGCAGCAAACGGCCTTCGGCATCGAACAGCAGGGCAGCTACTGCGGCCGCGGGGTTGATGTAATAGGTGAAGCCGCAGCTGGAGCAGTGTCGGGCTCGCGGTTCGCCTTCCACCATGGCAAAGCAGGTTGAGCCGCAGTGGGGACAAAAATGAAATGCGGATAAGGCGTTGTCTGTCATATTCTTTTAAAAAGTCCTATAGTGCAAATTTCCATAAATTTTCATTTAGAAATCAAAAAAGTTATCAACAATTTGTTTTATCACAAAAAAGAAGTAACTTTGCAACTCGAAACTTCGGAATAAAAAAGAAAAATACATAATAAGATGAAAAGAACATTTCAACCTTCCATCAAGAAGAGAAAGAACAAACACGGATTCCGTGAGAGAATGGAGACCGCTAATGGTCGTAGAGTATTGGCATCTCGCCGCAAACATGGCCGCAAGAAGTTGACTGTATCTGACGAGATTGCAGTTCGTCTGCACGCTCATCGTTAATCGGCGACAGGCCACTAATGAGACAGAGGGGGATTGAAAAATCTCCCTCTTTTTTGTGGGGTAGATATATGAAATGTACGATAAAAGTAATAAAGATGTTTGACAAGGAGACGGAACAAATGATAAAACTGGCTGAGGAACAATACAAGTCAGGAGATGTAACAGTATGCAATACTTGGGATGAGGTGCAAAAGCATTTGGATGAATTATGAAATATAAAATTGTTTTTACCAAAATTGCAGAAGAATCAATATCTAAAGTTAAAAAATCAGATGTATATTCATACAAAAAAATAGAAAAAAGTTGTCGGAACATCCTAAAACGGGTACTGGACACCCAGAACCATTAATAGGAGGAAATGATATTACTTATTC
>OCVT010001120.1_pt1 | contig 11445 bp, 11 predicted proteins | sample 1539111 | NCBI WGS metagenome assembly OCVT01 (sample SAMEA3991482, study PRJEB22521) | metagenome | biome: anthropogenic terrestrial biome; feature: sewage plant; material: raw primary sludge | place: Sweden | collected 2012-09-26 | reverse complement strand
CGTACACTCTTTCCCTACACGACGCTCTTCCGATCTTCAAAATTCACTGGTACTAATCAAAATGCTAGATGGATAACCTCAAAAGAAGTTGAGCGTATTATATTTATTTTAAGATCTATAAATCAAGTTATAGTGAAACACTATAACCTTAATCTTGATGATCTACCATTATTTTTAAGTGGCAATATTTTTGTTGAAAAAGGAAAAATTAGAGCTAATGAAAATATAAGAGCGAAAAGAAAATTTGATAAAAAAGATGAACTAGCACTAGATTATTCATTATTGAGATTAAACATTGAAGATAAACAAGAAATTGAAGAAATCGACTTTAACAAAAACATTAGAGATTTAGAAATTGGGGAACAATGGGAGTTTAAAACTCATCAGTACAGAAGAAGTTTAGCTGTTTATTCAATACAAAGTGGATTAGTCTCCCTAGGAGCACTCCAAATCCAAATGAAGCATTTATTTAGAGAAATGACACTCTATTATAGTAATGGTGCTAGTTATGCTAGGAAATTATTTGATATTCCAAAAGAGCATATCGCATATGAGTTTGACAAATTAAAACCAGAACTTGATACTCTTGCATACATTAAAAATGTAATCTTTTCAGATGAGAAATTGTTTGGTGCTCATGGGAGCTTTGTAGAAAACAACACAAAACAAAATAATCATGAATTTAAAACATACATTTTAGAAAATAGAGACAAAACACTAAAGCAGTTCAAAAATGGCGAAATAGCCTATAAAGAAACTGCACTAGGTGGCTGCATAGCAACAGAAGCATGTGACAGTAGACTTACTCGTTCAATTACTGCCTGTTTTAACTGCCACGGTGGTATATTGAAAAAATCAAAAGTTGATAATGTTATACAAAAACAAAGAGAATTTATATCTTATCTTGATCCATCTAGTATTGAATATCGAACTGAAATAGAAGATCTGAATAAGCTAGAAGAACTTAAATCAAAACTCATCAAGGACTAATAATCATGAACGATACACTACAAGAATATTTTGAAGCATTAGAAAGATTAAAATCGAATAATCCAATAAATGTACTTAAAAACTCAAAAATCAATAATGATTCAGTAGCACTAGAAGCAGGAAGGAAAAGAGGTTCAATAAAAAAAAGTAGAGAAATTTTTGCAGAACTTATTGAAGCTATTAATAATGCTTCACAAGAAAATACCGCAGAATATGATAAATTAGAATCTAAAATATTTAAACTTAAAAACTCTGCTGAAAACTACAAAGAAATGTATGAAAAGGCTATTAATCGTGAACTTATGTATCTTGAACGAATCAATGAGCTTGAAAAGCTATTGAAAAAGAAAAATAGTATGTCTGCAAACAATGAAATTTATGGACAAACTATAAAATAGTTGGTCTATTATTTTTGAAAAAATATGGACAAAAATAAACTTTAAGAAGCAAGCAAATGAGGGGTTTTTCTATTGTCCATATTTTGAAAAATAAAAGGTAGTATATCAGGGTTTATTTCAAACACACAAGCTGTACATTTAAACTTATCTTGTTTTGGACGATTGTTTTTATCTATGTTTCCACAATGAGAGCATTCTTTATTCTAGAATACTTTAAAAGTATAATTAAATAAAAATGCCTCCAATACTACCATTATTTAGATAAGTCATTACTTGATAGTATAATTAGTATTGCACCACAAAAGTATATTTAATTCAAGTATTGTATTTCAATATTGCAATTCTTAAAAGTATAATTATTTTCTCCATGACTGTAAAATATCATCAGATACAATCTCTTCTCCATTTATGTTGTCCAATAAAGAACATACTGCTATAATCTATCCTTTCGAACTATTTAATAGCCCTCTTGCTTCTGCATACTCAAACACATCAAATTTACTCTCGTCAAACTCTTCTCCAAACTCAATTCTTGCCTCGTCTTTAATGATTTCTTGGGTCTTTAGATTATCTCTTAATGAACCGAAACTCATCATGATTGGACCATTGTTGATACCAACACCCATTAATCTTAATGCGGTGGCAATATACTTCATAGTTGTAGCAGGATCAGCATGTCCAAGCTTTTGAGACAGTAGCAAGATAAACATTGGATTAGGAGTTACACCCGTATTCTCAAGTGGTATATTTTGCTCTTTTGCAAAGTCTATTAAAGACCATGTAGCAAAAGTGTGTCTGAGCCAATGAGGAGTAATAGATTTATCTTTTCTTCCCATCTTCTCTGATGCTCTTTTAAAGGCATTTAAAACATCATCATAATTAACTTCTCTGCCATTCTCTAGAATCCATAAGGCTTCCGAATTATATTCAATTTTACCATCATCACTTCGGGTTTCGTGTAACTTCTTTCTTTTGATAAAAATACGATTCATATACTCTTTGTGGATAGTTAATACAGTTCTCAATGGTAGATCACAATGTTTGATAGTATCTTCACTAGCTTTTGCAAGATATGGCATCTCTATGATATCATCTTCTGTTTTTCCATTACTCAAATGTCTAAAGAATCCCTTGAATTGATCTTGTGTTACATTGAGAGCTGCATGAACTCTAAGTCCAGTTTCTACCATTAAATATGCTAACATAGCAAATACAATATCATCGTTTTTCAGGTGCTTATAGAGATGAGCAAATTCTGTTCTGCTAATTGCATGAAAAGTAGGTCGTTTTGGTGATCCCTTAACTCTTAATCTCCAAACATCCATATATCCGTCACTTGTAGATCTTTTATCTAAATGTGCCAGCATTCCATCATTCTTTCGTCTTTTGATCTTCTTTGTTCTGATGATAAGGTTGAATTGTTCGCCAAGAGACTCTTGGAACTTGTAGAACTTATACCATAGCCCCAATTTTTGATTCATAACATCATTACTAATCGGCTCATAATCAAACTCTTCTGGTTTTTTACAGTCGTTCTTGTCCCAGCATAACATACCATTTCTAATTGCTTTTATATGGGCTTCCGATGCAGTTCTCCAATCAACTTCCATATTGTCTAAGTGTCTATAGAGTTCGCCAATTCTAATAGCTTTGTCCCTATGTGAACTTTGTCCTGCAATAGAGCCATGTCTACCGCCGTTTTTTGCATCCCATAAAAGAAATTTCATTGAAGGCAAATCAATCTCATTATTTGCAAAAAGTACCGTTACATCCCTATTGTAAATAGAAGGGTGAGGAATAGTCACATAGTCAATGTTCATCTAGCATCCCTTTTGGCTTTTAAGGTACGTATTTCTTCATCTTTTTCTTTAAGCTGTTCAATGTATGATAATTCTTTATCTATGCTCTCAGCAAGCTTATATGTAAGTATTTCGACCTTGTCTTGTAAATCTTTAAAAGCATCTTTTGTTTTATCAGTAACAAGAGTTTTGGTTTTCTTTACATCCTCTTTGAAGATCTGTATCTCTTCTTTTAGTTCCTTGAAATCTTGTGTGCTAGGCTGCTTCAAACTTGCAACACTAATCTTCGTTTTCCACTCTTTAGATAATTCACATTCGTTTGCAACTCCACAAACCCTATCGTAAGTCAAGAGGTTAGATGTAGGTGCAGATTCGCTTTTTAATTTATCTACGGCATATCTTAACGCTTTTAGTTTTGATTCTGTTTCAGCTTTTGATACTCTAGCCATTATACTGCCTCCTGGTCTTTTTGGTATTGATTGATTATTCTTCTATTTGGAAGATTGTCAAATCCTCCTGCATCTGCAAAAATAGTGTTTTGCATTAGTCTTCCGTATAGTTCTGGATCGATATCTTCTCTTTGCAAAGCATTAATATTATCTTCTCTAAATACAGCATTTGGACAGTTTCCACCTTCACATCTTGAAGGTTGTGGACCCTCTCCAACAAAGGTTTTAATGCTTAATCCTCTTTGGCAAGCCATCTCTTCTTCTTTTGTAAGATCATGGATACACATACACACCGATGATTGAATAATTACCACCTTACCCTTGGCTATCAAACCATTTAATGATTTATCAAGAAGATCCGCAGCAGTATCCGCATAACTACCTTTAAAGGTAATATTCTGCATGATTCTTTCACCTTGAGCACCATAAAGTTTCTTCCCGTCTTTTATATCGTCTACAAGCAATTTAACCATCTCTTTTGATTCTTCTTGTTGCATTTCTGATATCGCTTCTTTGAAAAATTTATTATAATGCCCTAGATATTTCAGAGTCATTGCAGTTGAAGAATGTCCTAAAAACTCCTTAGCTAGCTCTATTCCATCTTTTTTATTATCGTATGCTAGAAAAAATGCCATTGCATGACGGAATTGATGAGGAGAAGGAAATCCTTCCATGCCTAAGTCTTCACAAAAGTTTTTTATTAATGTTCTTATCCTGTAGGTACCTGTTTTGTCTGCTGTTGATCTTGCACTGGAGATTACAAGTTTTCCTTCATTGCTTCCATCTTTAGCTTTAGATATCAAAGACAATATGTTAATTACATCTCCAACTATTGAAGGTATCGGAATATTTAGCTCTTCACCGTTTTCTGTAGCAGATGTTTTGTATATCATTCTTTTTAAGTTTAATTGTTCGTCTCTTTCTATCCTTGGGAAACGATTCATCATGACCAATTCACTTGCTCTCATGCCTGTAAACATCAGAATAATAATCACGCATACAGATTCTAATAAAGATATTGCCTGAATGATGGTTTCATGACTATTCTTCACGCTTAACTTCTTTGTTTTTAGCTCTTTATTGATTACAATATATTTTAACTTTTGTTTTTTACAGCTAATAGATAGTTTTTCGAAAAAGTGATATTTGTAAGTAGCGTCTGATTCTTTAAAATAATCAAATAATTTAGAATTTCTTTTTGATTTACCTAAAACCCTAATCTCTTTCCAATACTTTGCTACCTCAATTATTTCGTCTTTATAATTTTTATAAAATGAAAATGAACTTTTCAAAATATTTTTAATTGAGCCTAAGTCTGATAAGGCCCTATAGCTACCAACATCATATGCTGCTAAATAATCTCCATAGGAGCTTGTAAATGAATGGATTAACTTGGAGTGTTCCAACACTGTTTTTTCTAATTGTAAAAAATCAGGTAAATATTTGTTGGCAAATAAAACCCATTCTTTTATTTTAGCTATTTTTGAGTTCACTGTTGGTGGTTTATTTTTTTTGATCAATGAATCTAAAAACAAATCAAAAGACTTACTGTTTATGTCTGATATTTTATAAAACCCTATTGATTCAAATTCTAAAAAAACTAGTCTAAGTTCGATAGCATAAGTAAGCAACCCTGAGTTTATAGGTTCAAATCCCAATTTTCCATTAAACTTTAGATACAAGAGAGCTCTGTAAATTAAGTTAAATTCTTTTGAAAGGTTTACTTCAAGTGTTGTTATTTTTTTTGTGCTATCGCGAAAATATAAAATTGCGTCAAATATAAAACTACCTTCTTTCCCTAAATTAATTTTTTTAAATTTATTTACAAAATCTATATTATCAATACATTCACTTAGCACTTTATCGTTATGCAACATTATTTAAGACCTTTGTTTTCTTTGGAAATTTATATCTTACAAATGAATCGTATTTGTTTGACTTTCTTTCAGCCTCGATGAGTTCTTCATTAGTAAAGCTTCTTAATACTTCTTGACAAGCAGTATAGTCGTAGTAATACTCCTTTTCCCAGTCTTCAATTCTTAAAAAGTCTTCTTTAATTGCTTCCAAATATCTTTTCCATGCAACGATCACTCCACCGTGTATCTTAGGTATAACACAAGCTTTATCGCAAGACGTTAAACATTTGCTCCAATCGCTACAATATTCATTCTCTCTTAACTTTCTTGAGCCTATATATGTTGGGGCATTTGGCTCTTTGCAATCCGCAAGTGGCCCATTAAATAAATCATTTAGTGTATCTTCTCTAGTAAGTATTCCACTAAATAGTTTAGTGAGTTTCTCTTGAGTCTTTAAAATTTTATCTTTTTTGATATTTCCCCACTCACAATTATTTTCATAATGCTCTTGTGTTTTTATATTGTTGTGGCTCAATAATAATTGTCTTTTAAAATTATTGTAGCCTCTTAGATAATTTGCATAGTTCGAATATGGACGGATTCGTGTATGATCTATATAAGACAATCTAATTCCGTCTTCATCAATTATTTCGTATTTACTAAAAAGATCAGCATTCGATGCTTTTAAATTAGCAAAATAATTTTTTTCTCCCCATATTCTAATATCACCATTGCTCCAGTGCTGAAATAGCCTGTTTGACTTCTGCACTTCATATAAAGGCGATAACCATTTTATAAGAAAGTTAATATAGGTGTATTGTTTTGAATTCTTATCTATTGTTGTTGTGACTATTGAATTAGATCTGTTTTTAGTAGAATCTATAATAATAGCATGCGTAGAATCTTTGCAGTTCAAAACCCATCTATCATCATATTTTTTTACTCTAAAATCAAAAAGTGTTTCTTGATTTAATCCTTCTCTAATCAAAAGTTGCAAAATAAAAGGATAAATGCTAAAAACATTGGGTGGTTCTTTTGCGTCACAGTTAGCAACAATTTCATCAATTTCCAATGAAGAATAATAATCTAATTGATACACAACAGAGCTGGAAAGTGCCAATTTGGGCACACTTTTCTTTTTGTATCTATTGCTTAGTACTTGAAACTTATCATTGATTTCTGATATTTTAGTAAAAAATCTCCTTATTGCTCTATCAGAGGATGAACTGTTGTATTTGCTAGTATATTTATAACAGCTTATTTGATAATCATTAAAAATAGAATATTCTGTAGTTAGCGGTATTTTATTTTGCTTAGACCACTCCAAGAATAATAACATTCCCTTGAGAGTAATTTTGCTCATTGTATAGTCGCTATTATATTCAATAATCTTAAATACAACTGTTTTTATAAAGCTTTCGTATTCTTTAAAAAGAGTCAATATCTCCAGTTTACTACTCTTTATTTTTTTACCATAAAAAGCTACTTTATTGTCATAATCTAAATACGTTCTCGTAGATTTATTTTTACTGGCAACTATTAGATAAGTACCTGTGTGTTCTTTGGATAATTTGCTATTAAAATTGTCCGTGTGATATCCTTGATTATTATCAAAAGCATCAGCATTATTGATAATAAGGTTTAGTTTTTTCTTTGCCATTGCAATTCCATTAATTATACTATTTAATAGAATTATACAATATTATTTATACTAAGTCAATTATACTTTTTATTTTATGATGACAATAATTCTTGAGATGTATATTGTGGATTTACTTTTACAAATAGTTTGTCATTTAGCATTGTAGTTTTGTATTGTATCATTGATACAAATTGATAGAATGAAGCATTCAAAATAACTCTATTTAGTCCTGATTTTTGTTTTACTCTTTTTCCATGAGTTATCTCATTTCCTTTTGAGCTTTTAGACATATTTTTTGTTTTTAAATCTTCAACTACTATCAAGTCAAACTTATTTGTTAGTTCAGTACTGATTTTGTGGTACAAATCAGTTTTTTGATTTGCTATTTTTTTAGTTAATTTATTTAATTTCTTTTGAGTATTTTTATGATTATTTCCTAGCTTGAATTTAGTTTTATTTAGTTTGCAGTTTTTTAGTTCTTTTAAAACTCTTCTACTTTGTTTTTTCTCAAGAACTTTAATACAGTTATTGTATTTTAGCCCTTTTCTATTAGTAGCTCCATTATCAATTAGATGATTTAAAGTTACTTTTGAAATATTAGCATCTTGAATGAAATTAACATTTGAAGATACTGCAAAGTTATAAGCATTTAAATCTATACCTATAGATTTAAGGGTATCAATACTTTTATTTGACACACTTAAATCTATTTGTTTAATAAATTCTATACCAAAGCTTACATAATAGCCTATAGAGTCTTTTGAGATAGTAATTGATGATAGTTTATAATTATTTGGAAAAACTCTATGAAATCTAAACCTAAAGTTTGTTTTTAAAAGTCTAAGAGTTTTAAATCTTGAGTTATTATTTATATCATCTAATATTTGACACCCTTGATTGTTCCAATTAAAAGATTGAAAAATATCACGACTAGATTTAAATATAGGCATACCTAATTTATATGCTTTAGCTTTTTCTTTTGGAGTAGTTGCTTTTTCAATAGCTTTTAATCTAGCTGCTAATGTTTCTTTACTAAAAGCTTTTTTAACAGCTTTTAAAAAGTTAATTCTTGCTTGTTGAGTTACTACAGTTGAGAAACTTAACTTTCTTAATTTTAAGGCTCTTTTTACAACTTTATCATAACTAACAGCATTTCTAAATATCCTATTTTCTTTAGGCAAATCTTTATTCTTGCTATTTTCTTTTTGCCAAAGATTTAAACAAATATTATAAGCTTGATTATAAATATACATTTGATGATTTAATATATCCATTTGGTCTTTAGTTGGATAAAGTCTGTATTTGTAACCTAAATTTACTTTTAGTACTTTTTTCATAGGAATATTATAACATACTAATTAAAAAATAGTATAATTGGTCTATGGAAAATTATAACGATATTAGACATGGAAGACATTGTGTTTTTTTACTTCATGTACATTTGGTATTTATTACAAAATATAGAAGAAAAGCTTTTACTAAAGAAGTAATTGATTTCATGAAACCAATCTTTGTTAAGATTTGTAAAGATTTTGAATCAGAGCTTATTGAATTTGATGGAGAAAGTGACCATGTTCACTTATTAATTAATTACCCACCAAAAGTATCTATTTCAAAACTTGTAAACTCACTAAAAGGTGTTTCAAGTAGAAAAGTAAGGCAACAAAAATTTAAAAGTGTTGATTCTAAACTTTGGGGCGATTCACTTTGGAGTCCAAGTTATTTTGCAGGAAGTTGTGGCGGTGCAAGTTTAGATGTTGTTAAAAAATACATTGAACAACAAGAAACACCTAAATAGTTTGCTTACATCACCGACCTAAAGGACGGTGTTTTTCGCAAAAGATTGATAAAAATCAATTATTTAATAAAAATGTTGCTTTTCATTTTGTTACTTCTAATAATATATTAGATACTTCTGCTAAAAAATATTTAGCTGAATGTACTACATTGAAATATGAAATTTTACCATTTAACTAACACAAAAAAGGAGTAATAAATGGAATATGTAATAATTGGATTTATGAGTACAGCAGTAACTTATTTTTTATTAAAGAAAGCCCATAATAGAGAAATTAAGAAGCTTGATTTAATAATTGAAAGTTATGATGAAAAGTTATCTGAAAAATCGGAGATGTTGAATATGCAATTAAAAATACTTGATTACATCTCGGATAGTCTTCATAATCTTGGAAATGATTTTTTCAAAGAAAATTCATCTATTGAAATAAAAAATGAAGATTTTATGAAAAAGATTGGAATATTTTTCATTCAAACTAGAGTGTTGAGTAGAAATATTCAAAAAGATATTCAGTGTGGTTCAAAGTTCCATAACGTAATTTTAGACCATTATTATAGTAAAGAAGATTATGAAAAAATCATTCAATATATTGAAAATGATTTACATGATTTTTGTCACTACAAAAGTAATGAATTGGATTCAGAAAAATTCTGGACCTTGATTAGAGAAAGATAATACAAGGAGTAATAATTGTTTTTAGAGATTAAATTAAATATCAGAACAGTAGATTCTATAGCTATATTTAATTTCTTTTCTCCTATGAAAATACATGAAATACTCTCTTATGATGTTTAGCAAAAGTGTTATATTGACAATATATATACAATTTAGTACAATGAAAATAAAAAGACTATAAGGTAAATATTAAATATGAGAAAAATGTTTACATCATTTGTTGTTGCAGGTATATTAACTGTGGGTAATATTAGTGCTGTAGCATCTGAGTATATAAAAAATACTGTTGATATTGTTACTCAAATTGACACAAAAAGTAAGATTAAAAATAATAACTATACACAAATAGGTGAATATTTAGATTTACTTGAAAAATCTGATAAAGAGTTTCAGGAAAAAGTTGTTACTTTTATGTTTGATAATTATAAAGAGTTGGATTCTTCAAAAATAGGTTTTGAACTTGCTAATATTGCCCTTGCAGTAAAAGGCAAAGATATTAGATATGATCAGTTAATTAATATTTTCAAAAAAGATAAACACTTAATAATATATAATAAAAAACTTCTTGAGCTAAAAGCCAATAACAATAAAATAAAAACACAAATTCAAGAAGTAATAGATTTAGTTTTTCTTCATATTGAAGCAAAAGGTTATTATAGACTAGCCAAAGAGATATTAAATACCATACCTTCCAATAATATTGTTTTAAAAGATTATTGGTATATTAAAGAAACTAATGATGAAAATAAAGCTCTATTTATATCTATTGAAGAAAATGATGATATTGATTTAGATTCAATATATGCTTTTGAAGATGAAATGAATAAAAATATATTAGATGCAATTGAAATCAAAAAAAATGCATTTAAAAAGCTCAAGACAATTGATGCAAAACAAACTGGTGGTTATAATTTTGAAGCCATGAAAAAAACATTTTTTAAAAGAGTGAGTATCGTGTAATGGATAGATTAGATTTTAGCAAAGATTTAAATACATTTTCATATATGTATAAAAATAAAAATAGTGATATTTTTATAATTAATGATGAATCACAAAAAAGAATATTCCTATCAAGACTTTATTATTCTTTATATCATAGGCTTTTAACTGAGTTACCAAAAATAAAAGAACTAAGTGGTCCTGGTGGACACGAAACTGTTTATATAACATTAGAAAAACAAGTTAGACATGGAGATCATTATCAAAAACTTTTTGCTCATTTCACTGATTTACGAGATTTAAGAGTATGGGCTGATTACAAAGTAGAAGAGAGTTTAGAAACTGATACAAATTTTACTGTATTATTTCAAAAGACATTCCGTTTTATTAACTCTTCAAAATTAATTGCATAGTTAATATTTCAACCTAATGGATAAAGTTAAATATATGACCTCATCCATGCTTTTAATTTTTTTCTTTTTTAAACATCATTATCAACAAAATAAAAATACTTTTCAATATCTTTTATAAAATTAGTAAAATGTTCATAAATATCTTTTTCAGATTTATTTTTTGATTCTTTTAAATTTGAGATTTGCTCTTTTAACTCATTAATCACTAAGTTAATATCTATACTTGCACATGCTTCAGGAACTTTGAACCATACTTGTTTATCTTCTCTAATCTCTTTAATTAAAACTAGTTCTTTTAATCTTTTATGTTTTGTTGTAATTAAAACTTTTTTTGATAAGTTTGGCATTATTGGTTTACTCCTTTGTTTATTTAAAAAGATTTATTTATCCCATTTACCTGCAGGAAAACAATCCCAAAACTCACGCATCTCTTTTTGTTAGATCGGAAGAGCACACGTCTGAACTCCAGTCACCGCTCATTATCTC
>OCVT010001117.1_pt1 | contig 11472 bp, 11 predicted proteins | sample 1539111 | NCBI WGS metagenome assembly OCVT01 (sample SAMEA3991482, study PRJEB22521) | metagenome | biome: anthropogenic terrestrial biome; feature: sewage plant; material: raw primary sludge | place: Sweden | collected 2012-09-26 | reverse complement strand
GATAATGTCACTTAATGTCACTCGCTCAGCCCTTATAAACAAAGGGTTTGTGACATTATGACATTAGTGGCATTAAAAAAACTTTTTCTGGTAGAGTTGTCTTTGTTCAAGCCCATTTATGGATGATGCCCCCCTAAATGGACGAAGAACCTGTTCTACACAGATTCTTCGCAAATACAAGCGTCCAAACTACTATCTTCTGACTATCAGCAAGTTAGAATATAGCAACTTAGACGCTTGTGTATCGAAATATTATTATAGTTTGCGCGCGAGCACGTACATTAAATGTAGAATAGAAATAAAAGAGAATCTATTTTTAGTTCACATGATATGACATATCAGGATTACTGTCTATATAATTCAACAAATCTTTCTTAATCTCTATTGAACGGTTGTTTGAGCGCAGCATCATGCTCACATTATGTTCCTGGTCCACTACTTGGATATATAATTGAGTCTTGCCAGCAGCTTTCTCAACCATTGTAGAAATATCGGCAACCACCGTCTCGTCTATAGCATCGCTGTTAATCGTTATAGTAAACTTCTCTAGACGATTAGCCTTGACGGTCTGCATATACTGAATATCAGAAATGCGGAAATCATAATAATCACTATCACGATACTTCTGCTGGCACTTGGCTTTGATATACACGATGCAACCCTCAGTAAGTAATCCTCGCCATTTACCCCAGTCCTCACCAAAGAAAGCTAGTTCACCGCTGCCTTCAAAATCTTCTATCGTGACAAAGCCACATGGTTTTCCTGTCTTGGTAAACTTTGATTTCACTGCCGTAACAATACCGCCCATGGTAATTTCTTCTTTCTTTGCCAACTCTTGCTTATTGTCTAGTTCTGAACAATGGGTGTTGCACATTGTATTCAATATAATACTGAATTCATCAAGCGGATGCGCACTGATATATATTCCCACGAGATCACGCTCACGATTCAGCTTTTCAATGTTACTCCAACCTTCTGCTTCTACTGGTTGCGGACGTGCTATCTCTACAGCTTGCTCTCCACCAAAGAGAGAGTTTTGAGCTTCACGCTGTTCTGTCTGAAACAGCTGACCGTAACGAACCAACACATCAAGGAATGTCTCATTTTTTTGGTTAGCTGCCAAATACTGTTCACGCTGAAAGCCAAAACTATCAAAGCCCCCACTTAACGCAAGAGACTCAAAAGCCTTTCTGTTTACATTACTATAATCTACACGCTCTGCAAAATCATATATATCCTTGTAGGGTCCATGATCTTCACGTTCCTTCACGATAGCAAGAGCAGATCCCTCTCCCATTCCTTTTATGGCAGACAGACCGAAACGAATTTCACCTTTCTTATTTACACCAAACTTAGAGTAACTCTCGTTTACATCTGGTCCAAGAGTTGCAATCTTCATATTCTGGCACTCCTCCATCAACTTAGTGATTTCGGTAATCTGACTGAATCTACGAGTCATCAGCGCAGCCATGTATTCAGCTGGATAATGAGCCTTGATATAGGCAGTCTGATAAGCTACCCAAGAATAACAGGTGGCATGAGATTTATTAAAAGCATAAGAGGCAAACTTCTCCCAGTCAGTCCATATCTTTTCAAGAATCTTTGGATCATGACCGTTCTCCTGTCCCTGCTTGATGAACTTAGGCTTCATTGCATCAACAATAGCCTTCTTCTTCTTACCCATCGCCTTACGCAGCGCATCGCTCTCACCACGAGTGAAACTAGCCAACTGACGAGAAAGAAGCATCACTTGCTCCTGATATACAGTAATACCGTAAGTATCTTTGAGATACTTCTCCATACATGGAATATCATAAGCAACAAGAGACGGATCATGCTTTCTCTTGATGAAGTCTGGGATATAATCCATTGGTCCCGGACGATAAAGAGCATTCATGGCTATAAGGTCCTCGAATACGGTAGGATGAAGTTCACGTAGATACTTCTGCATACCCGGAGACTCAAACTGGAATGTTCCGATAGTACGTCCTTCCTGATATAGTTTATATGTCAATTCATCATCAATAGGAATCTTGTCCAGATCTATATCATCACCAACGGTCTTCTTGATAACTTTACACGCCTCCTTCAACTCGGAAAGAGTCTTCAATCCCAAGAAGTCCATCTTGATAAGACCAGTAGACTCAATCACGTGTCCGTCATATTGTGTTACAGCTGTTTTCAACCCAGGGAAATCAGGGTCATCGGCTGTAGAAACAGGAACCCAGTTACTTATAGGGTCACGGCAGATGATGAAACCACAGGCGTGAATACCAGTTCCACGAACTGTACCCTCTAGCATCTTGGCGTATTTAAGAGTGTTACGCTCACGTGTATCCATTGAAACTTCTGCCTCCCTCAATTCAGGAGTACATTTAATGGCATTTGTAAGATTCATCTTCAAGCCATCTGGCAAACGGTCGGGAATAGCCTTACAAAGCATATTAGACTTTTCCAACGGCAATTTTTCAACACGTGCGACATCCTTTATAGAGTTCTTTGTCGCCATACTTGCATAGGTAATAATATGCGCGCAATTTTCATGACCATACTTGTCCATAACCCAGCGAAGCACCTTACCACGACCGTCATCATCAAAGTCGGTATCAATATCAGGAAGGTTAACACGGTCTGGATTTAAGAAACGTTCAAACAGCAGGTCGTATTTCAATGGGTCTATCTTGGTTATTCCCAAGCAATAAGCTACAACAGATCCGGCTGCTGATCCACGTCCAGGTCCTACCATAACGCCCAATTCTGTACGTGCAGCTTTGATAAAGTCCTGCACAATGAGGAAGTATCCTGGGAAACCCATTGTCTTCATGACATGAAGCTCAAAATTGATATGCTCAACGACATTATCAGGTAAAGGATCACCGTATAGTAACTTAGCACCATCATAAGCCAATTTATCTAGATAGTCGGATTCAAACTTGATACGGTATATTTTATCATATCCGCCCAATCGTGCGATAACCTTCTGTCCTTCTTCTTCCGACAACTGATTTTCTCCGTTCTCGTCAGAAGTAAACTCCTTATAAAGTTGTTCCTCTGTAATCTTATGTCTCCATTCCTCTTCAGTACCAAAATCCTCTGGTATCGGGAAAAATGGCATGATAGGTCCATGCTCAATACTGTATATTTCAACCTTATCAAGAACCTCAAGAGTATTGACCATAGCTTCGGGGACATCAGAGAAGATCTCGTTCATCTCAGCCTTGGTCTTAAACCACTCCTGCTTACTATATCTCATACGATTTGGATCATCCAAATCCCTACCTGTTGCCAGACAAAGCAAATGGTCATGAGCTTCAGCTGTTTCCTTATCCTCAAAGTGGACATCATTTGTACAAACAAGCTTTATGCCATATTCCTTAGCAAAATCCATTAGCACTTTATTCGCTTTCTGCTGAAGAGGAAATGCTCCTCTGTTTGCCAATAATGAAGGATCTTTCACCTCATGACGCTGCAACTCCAAATAAAAGTCGTCACCAAACACACGATGATACCATTCGCAAGCCTCTCGCGCTCCTTTTAAATCACCATGAAGAACCTTTGATGGAACTTCACCAGCAATACAAGCAGAACAAACAATAAGGTCCTCATGGTATTTCTCCAGTTCAAACTTATCTGTACGTGGTCGATAATAATAACCATCAACCCAAGATCTACTGACTAATTTTATAAGATTTTTGTAACCATTGTAATTCTTTGCCAATACAATAAGGTGGTAACCAGAATTGTCACCATTTTCCTTTACCTTATCTTCCAATCTATGGTGGGCAACATACATCTCGCATCCAAGAATAGGCTTAAAAGGCTCAAGACCTTCTGCCTTGCGTTTCTTATTGACTCCGGCACAATAATCAGATAACTCTTTGATGCCGAACATCACACCGTGATCGGTGATTGCCATTCCCTTCATGCCGTCTTTGATAGCCTTGTCTACAAGTTTGGGTATCTTAGACTGACCGTCAAGAATAGAATAATTAGTATGTACGTGTAAGTGGATGAAGTCTTCCATATAATATTTTTCGTTTTGAGTTGCTAAGTTACTGCAAATAGAGCAAAACACAAAATAAAAAGTCGTTTTTTATTCTTATATTTGCGGAAACGATAAAAAATAATTATCTTTGCATTCAATTAGTACTATCCTAATTTACCTATGATAAAAAGAATTAAGAAATTTAAGAAAATACGCATTCACCGTGAGGGTACAGATACACTACTCTACGGCATTATTATATTGGCCGCAATTGCTTTGTTGCTAAATCGTTTAGACAACAAGCTCTTCTTTTGGAGTTTCCTTGTGATTTTCGGTGTTATATATAGTATAGTATTAAACTTCTATCGCTGCCCAATTCGCAGATTTTCAGAAGACGATGATACAGAAAATATTGTAGTCGCTCCTGCAGATGGCAAGATTGTGGTTATAGAAGAGGTTGAAGAAAATGAATATTTTCACGATCGCAGACTCATGATAAGCATCTTCATGAGCCTTTTCAATGTTCATGCCAACTGGTTTCCTGTTGACGGTAAAGTTAAATTTACAAAGCACAAGGACGGAAACTACCATAAGGCATGGCTTCCTAAAGCTAGTGAAGAGAACGAACATGCCGACATTATGATCGAAACTCCTGACGGACAGGAAGTGTTGTGCCGTCAGATTGCCGGAGCTATGGCACGCCGTATTATAACATATGCAAAAGAAGGTGAAGACTGCTATATTGACGAGCATTTAGGATTCATCAAACTTGGCAGTCGTGTTGATGTATACTTACCTATCGGCACTGAAGTTTGCGTAAAGATGGGACAAGCCACTACTGGTGGCCAGACCGTTATCGCAAAGTTAAAAGGTTGAAAGAAAAATGAACTTCAAGAAACACATTCCTAACAGCATCACATGCTGTAATCTTATTTCAGGCTGCATTGCTACCACTTACGCATTCAGCGGAAATCCCCAAATGGCTCTTATATGGATTATCATAGGTGCCGTATTTGATTTTTTTGATGGAATGAGCGCACGCTTACTGCATGTATCTTCACCTATTGGCAAGGAACTTGATTCACTTGCCGATGATGTGACATTTGGTGTAGCGCCAGCAACAATTGTATTTGCCGAACTTGGTGTTTTGGAATATCCTACTTTTATGGAACCTTTACGCCAATTTATTCCTTATATAGCATTCGTTATGGCTGCATTCTCTGCGCTACGTCTTGCAAAATTTAATCTTGACGAGCGACAGACTACATCATTTATCGGACTTCCTACCCCTGCTAATGCTTTGTTTTGGGGCTCACTTGTAGTAGCTAATCCTGCATGGCTAGAAGGAAATAGTTGGTCGGTATTGATTGTCATCATATTGGTTTTAGTAAGTTGCTATCTACTGATATCAGAACTTCCTATGTTTGCGCTTAAATTCAAGCAATGGGGTTGGAAGGGCAATAAGGTTAAGTATTGCTTTATGGCTTTATCGGTATTCTGCGTAATTGCTTTTGGAATATTGGAAGCATGGTGGATAATCATTTCATTATATTTCATCATTTCAGTAGTACTATATTTAAATAATAAGGAGAAATAACGTATGTTTATTTTTAAGTTTATATCACTGCTTTTTATAGCACTGTTCCTCTTTATTTTGATTTTTGCTTTCCGCATACTGACTTTTTTCAGAAAAGGCATGAATCAATTCAACAACCAAAATGGGAACAAAGAAGGACAACATCGTAAAAACAGCTCTTACAGCGACGATGAGAAGGTGATTGACACCCGCAATCCGGAAGATGCAAAGAAGAAGATATTCACCAAGGATGAAGGCGAATATGTTGATTATACAGAAGAAGAAAAATAGAATATTTTTAATATAAAAAATGCGGAGAATAATATATTCTCCGCATTTTTCATATATGCTTTTTTGTGAAAGTTCTTAATTGTGTACCAACGTACCAATCTCCTCACCATCGAGAACCTTCTTAAGGTTACCAACAACATCCATGTTGAATACATAGATAGGAAGATTATTTTCCTTGCACATTGTTGTTGCAGTAAGGTCCATAACTTTAAGTCCACGAGTGTAGATATCATCATAAGTAATATCACTGAACTTTGTCGCTGTAGGGTCTTTCTCTGGATCGGCTGTATAAATACCATCAACACGTGTACCTTTAAGCATTACGTCTGCCTCAATCTCGATACCACGCAAAGAACTACCTGTGTCGGTAGTGAAATAAGGGCTGCCAGTACCTGCAGAGAATATACAAACATATCCGGCTTCCATAGCATCTATTGCTTTCCATTTGCTATAGAACTCGCCAATAGGTTCCATGCGAATTGCAGTAAGTACTTTTGTCTTTACATCTATCGCACCCAAGGCACTGCTAAGTGCCAAAGAGTTTATTACGGTAGCGCACATTCCCATTTGGTCTCCCTTAACACGGTCGAAGCCTTTCTGACTACCACTCAATCCACGGAAGATGTTTCCTCCGCCGATAACAATTCCAATCTGCACACCCATCTCGTGCACTTCCTTAATCTGCTTGGCATAGTCTGAAAGACGATCAGGATCAATACCGAATCCCTGTTTGCCCATAAGACTCTCACCACTCAGTTTAAGTAGAATTCTCTTAAATCTTGCCATAATATATTATTTATTTTCTTTTATATACTTGTTTACAACACTGTTTCGATCTCCTTAAAACGGTATTCACTGATAACTCCATTTCTGTCTCTCACAACCAAAGTTCCGTCATCTCCAACTTCTATTATCGCTGCCTCAAAAACTTCACCAGTTTTCACATCACGATAATTAAAGAAGCCGTGCTTACGATATAATGCCAAATGATACAATGCCGAAATGTCACCATACTGGCCATTTTCTATCATTGCATAATATTTTGTGAATGACACGATTATTTCATCCAGAAGTTTATTTCTGTCTACATCATTACCTATAATGTTTTTCAAGGACACAGGGTTAGGCGCACTACTTTTGAACTCAGTCTGATTAACATCAATACCTGTACCGAAAATACAGTTCTTTATATGTCCACCGCCAAGAGTAGTTTCTATAAGGGTACCACCTATTTTCTTATCGTTCCAATATATATCATTAGGCCATTTCAAAGTTATTCCTTCTGTGTATTTGTCCAAAACATCTTTCAACGCTAGAGCCTCTGCCATTGAAAGCAGAAACTGACAATGTACGGGAACCATAATAGGATGAACTAAAATACTGAAGAGAAGGTTCTTTCCACGTTCGCTCTCCCAGGTATTGTCACCTTGTCCCCTACCCACATTCTGATAGTCTGCAACGACAACGCTTATCTTTTCGTCAGAAGCTGGAATAAAATTCTTCAAATAGTTATTTGTTGAATCAGTCTCGTCAAGCCACATGATATTAGGTTTGACATCTTTCTTTTTTTTTCTGTTAAAGCCCCACATATATTATAATGTAATATTTCTAATAATGGCCGTTCATAGCCAACAGAGGATTAAAAGCATCGATGATATGTTCTACACTTGCATCTTGTGGCTTTGTCCCAACTATTGAGATGATGTCGAATCTAATATCATCATATATTTGAAACTCCTTTACGTAAGCATTGGCAGCCCAACCGATACTTCTTATTTTCTTTTCGTCTACGGCATCTTCTGGACTCACGATGATATCTGTTGCACGAGTTTTAACCTCTACAAACACCACAGTCATTCCGTCTTCAGTGCGAGCAACGATATCAATATCGCGCTTACCAAGTCGCCAATCTCTGCTGATAACTTCATAACCTTTTTTCAGCAAGTATTCGGCGGCATAGTCTTCACCCCATTTACCTAAATCATTATGAACTGCCATTGATAATATTTTCTATGAAAGACAAACATAGTCTTTACAGACACAAAAGTACAATTTTTATTCCACACATCAAATTATTTATTATAAATTTAATAACTTTGCAAACATGAATGAAGATCAGATAAAGAAAGACGAATTCTACATGCGCAAAGCTTTGGCAGAAGCAAATCTTGCAGCAGAAGCCAACGAAATTCCAATCGGAGCTGTAATAGTTTGCAATGACCGCATAATAAGCCGTGCCCACAACCTCACAGAAACCCTTCACGATGTCACAGCCCATGCAGAGATGCAGGCAATAACATCGGCTGCTGATATGCTAGGAGGCAAATACCTTTGTGACTGCACACTGTATGTGACTGTAGAGCCATGCACAATGTGTGCCGGAGCCATTGGATGGGCACAGATAAGCAGAGTGGTATATGGTGCAGCCGATGAAAAGCGCGGATATACAAAGATTGCACCGAAAGCTCTTCATCCTAAGGCAACTGTTACGGCAGGAGTCATTGAGGACGAATGCAGGGAGATAATGCAGAACTTTTTTAAGAAAGTAAGATAAAAAGAAAAAGGCAGGAAAATGGTTAACACCACATTCCTGCCTTTTTTATTTCTTAGCAATTATCACTTTTACTTGACCTGAATGACAAGATACTTACTTGTACTCCAGAAAATCTGAGGATTAGTGATTGTCAACTCATATTGCTTGTTTGCGTCACGTGTTAGAGTGTAACTGCTTGACGGATGCAATGTCAGAATCTTAACAGACTTAGAATACAATTTGATATTCTTATCAACACGAATATCTATCTTTGTAAAATAATTCTTGTTGAAGTTTGACTGAAGCACCTTACCACCTTCAATAATTCTCTGGTCAGTCAACTCTTTCTTTGTTCCAAAGACATACCAAGCTGTATTCAACTGGGCGTCCTGACTATTAATCATCTGAGTATTCTGAGTATTGGCAGTAGTGAGATTAGTTACATTCGTATTCAAACCATTGATCGTTTCGTCAAGTTCTGATATATGAATATCCTTTGCATCAAGTTCTGCCCTCAACTGCTGTAACTGCTGATCCTTCTCATCAAGTTGTTTGACAAGGTTTTCAATCGTAGTCTTCAGTTGTGTACCCTTAAAACTACTTTTAGCTAGACGCTGACGCAACTTACCAATAAGTTCACGATTCTTCTGCATCGTTGCAGAGATAAACTTTATATTCTGTCTCAACTGGCTCTTTTTGTCAGCACCTTCACCATCCTTCACAATATTAACTCGGTTCTCAGCCTCGTTAATCTGTCTGAAACCCTCTTGGACTTCATTCATTGTGCCCATCATATCATTGATGTCACTATCCTTTTGAGAAATGATACTCTGTAGAGAGTCATTTTGCTCAACCTTTTCAAGATTAACCTTCGTCTTATCTTGCTTACAACTAGTAAAAGTCAGCAACAATGCACCAACAGTTACAATCAATAATCTTTTCATGATTAAATCTCCCTTTTTAGTTTTTTATCCTTTTTCTCATTTAAACCGGCAAGCACAATCACGATTTCTCCTCGTGGTTCTGTTTCGGTAAAATGTGCTATCACCTCTTTCAAGGTTCCTCTTACATGTTCCTCATATACTTTTGATATTTCCCTTGCCACGCTCACCTGTCTGTCTTCTCCGAAGGCTTCAGCAAACTGTGTCAATGTTTTTACTAAACGATATGGCGATTCATAAAATATCATTGTTCTGCTTTCTGTCTGCAAAGACAACAAATGAGTCTGACGACCTTTCTTTTGTGGCAGGAACCCTTCAAAACAAAATCTATCACATGGCAGTCCCGAAGAAACTATTGCCGGAATACATGCCGTAGCACCTGGCAAAGTCTGTACAGTAATACCTGCGTTTGCAGCCTCACGCGCCAGATAAAAACCAGGATCACTTATTCCCGGTGTGCCGGCATCACTGACCAAAGCTATGGTCTGTCCGGCTTTCAAGCGCTCTACAATTCCTAATGCAGTACCATGTTCATTAAACTTATGATGTGACATCAGGTGATTTTTTATCTCAAAATGCTTTAAAAGAAGACCCGATGTTCTGGTGTCCTCCGCAAGCACTAAATCTGCCTCTTTTAGTATGCGCATGGCCCTCAAGGTCATGTCCTCCATATTTCCCACCGGAGTAGGTACAATATATAATATTCCCATAATCAATCACAAATATATACAATAATTACCCAAATGCAAAATAACTTGTAATTTCTTTGCAATTTTTAAAACGTTTGTACTAAAAAAAAGTGAAACTACAACTATTTACAACTAAAATATACAATTTTATTCACATGATTTATCAGATTACTCCAATTACTATGATAGCTCAAATATAATTAACTAATCATTGCATCCCATTACATGTTAGTGGCATCTTGAAATAAAAATGAATAAGTTCATTTTGCTCTCTACAAGATTGGCAACACCTTTACATCGTGTTTAAGATAGACTGCGCCTCAATAAAAAAACAAAAAAAATCTTTTTTTTATTTTGTAGTGTGTTCGGCTTGCACTATCTTTGCAGTATTATGACAGAAAACTTAACAGGAGAATCACATCGTCCAGGACGAATAGAGGTGGTGTGTGGCTCAATGTTCTCTGGGAAAACAGAAGAACTGATTCGTAGAATGAAGCGAGCAAAATTTGCCAAACAGAAGGTTGAAATATTCAAACCGGCAATAGACACACGTTTTTCTGAGGAAGACGTAGTTAGCCACGATCAGAACACAATTCACTCTACACCAATCGATTCATCAGGCTCCATACTTCTATTGGCTTCAGACATTGACGTTGTTGGAATTGATGAAGCGCAATTCCTTGACGAAGGACTTATTGGAGTGTGCAACGAGCTTGCCAATCGTGGCGTCAGAGTTATCATAGCAGGTCTAGATATGGACTACCAAGGTGTTCCTTTCGGTCCTATTCCTGCACTTTGCGCTATTGCGGACGAAGTTACAAAAGTTCATGCGATATGCGTAAAATGTGGTTCATTGGCATACGTCAGTCATAGATTGGTAAACAACGATCACCGTGTCATGCTCGGCGAAAAGGAAGAATATGAACCTCTATGCAGAGAATGCTATCAAAAGGCTATAAAAAAAGAAAAATAAATCATGAGGAAAGAGATTACTTTCGACCGTTTCATCCGATGGACAGGAACAGGTCTGCTGATAATTGCAGTACTTCTGCTAGTAAACTACCTTAGTGGAGTTTTACTGCCATTCTTCGTGGCATGGCTTCTGGCATACCTTATTTATCCAATAGTGCAGTTTATAGAAAATAAGATGCACATACGTGTACGCGCAATAAGCATCCTTATCACGATGTTACTTCTATGTTGTGTCATCGGTGGAATAATTTATCTAATAATTCCACCAATGATTGAGCAATTTGATAAACTTGGAGGCGTCATAACACGTTGGGTACACGACACAACACATACCAATAACATCACTGCACTCATTTCACGTTGGATAGAAGACAACCAAACACAACTTAAAAAGATATTCAACAGCAAGGACTTCGGCGATGCCGTTAAGACAGCAATGCCTAAAGTATTTACGTTTATTGGTCAGACTGCAAATATCATAATAA
>OCVT010001113.1_pt1 | contig 11489 bp, 10 predicted proteins | sample 1539111 | NCBI WGS metagenome assembly OCVT01 (sample SAMEA3991482, study PRJEB22521) | metagenome | biome: anthropogenic terrestrial biome; feature: sewage plant; material: raw primary sludge | place: Sweden | collected 2012-09-26 | reverse complement strand
GGGGCATGTCGCCGGTAACCAGCCTGTGCTGGCCGCTGCTGCCCGCGGTGAAGAACTCGTGACGGTAGCCAAGTCTGCAACTGCTGCGAAAAAAGCCCCAACAAAAAAAGCCGCGGCCAAGAAGGTGAGTAGTGCCGCAAGGGCCAGTGCTTCGACGGCGGTCGCCAAAAAGGCGCCAGCAAAAAAGGCTCCCGCAGTTGCCAAGAAATCTGCCTCGGACAAGAGTGATGCAACAAATCCAAAGCCGGTCACGGTTGCGGAAATTCTTAAGTACGCTCCCCCGCTCAAGAGTGGTGATGTGCAGCCACTCGGCGAAATTGCCAAGCTCCTGCATGACGCCAAGCTGCTGGGAAAGAACGCGGCCTCCACCAAGCTCTTCAAGAAATTTCCCCACCATTTCGAACTCTCCCCCGCCCGGCAGCCGAACAAGGTGCGGTACATCCCACCTGTGCATTAAATCGTGAGGGGCATGGTCTTTGCCGCGACGGCTATCTGGCTGCAACCATATGTCGATGTGGGTGCGCGAGTGGAGCAGCGCTGGCTCCAGAGTGGCGCGTTGCCGCATGCGCTGAACCATTTGGAAGAACAAGCCGCAACCGGAATTCGCTTTGTGCCCCAGAGCGATCTGCCCGAGGGGCAGGCCTACGAACAATTCATCTGGGACACCCGCTGCGTGCCCACGCGCGACAACCTGCACGATTTTTTCAACGGCCTGGTGTGGCTGGAATTTCCGCAGGCCAAGCGGCGCATCAACGAACTGCAGGCCCAGGCGATTGCGCAAGACGGCGTGGGCGCGGTGCGCGGTCCGCTGCGTGACGCGCTCACGGTGTTTGATGAAAACGGGGCTCTGCTGCAAGCGCCCGCTGCGCTGTGGCAGGCCCTGCGCGCGCGGGACTGGCAGCGCCTTTTCATCGAGCTGCGCCCTTTGTGGGCCGAGGCCCGGCTGTTGCTGTTCGGCCACGCCCTGCTGGAAAAGCTGGTTTCACCACGAAAACCGATGGTGGCGCACGTCTATCAAGCGCCGCAAGCTATAAAATCCATAGCTGCTTTGGATGGCTGGCTGGCGCAGGCCATGCAGCCCCAGCCCTGGGATACCAAGCCTTTCGCACCCCTGCCGGTGCTGGGGGTGCCAGGCTGGTGGCCGGGCAACGAAGCGCCGGAGTTTTACGCAGACGCCCAGGTGTTTCGCCCGCCCCGGTGAGCAGACATGCACTTGGGCTAAACCTTGGACAGGCGGCGTAATTCCCGCCATGGCCTGTGTGATAAGCCCTGCAGTGAGTTTGCCCCTACCATAGCGCGATGCAATCGCGTCCATGAAGGGGCGGCGGGCCGGCAATCCAGCCATCCATGCTTGAACTGCACGGAACCAGCCCCCACATGAGCGAACAAACACTTGTTGTTGACCCCACGGAGAGAACATGAAACGGATCTTGTTATTTGTACTGACCAACCTGGCCGTCGTGCTGGTGCTTGGGGTGGTGGCCAGCCTGCTGGGTGTAAACCGCTATCTCACCGCCAACGGCCTGAACCTGGGCGCGCTGCTGGGCTTCGCGCTGGTCATGGGCTTTGGCGGCGCCATCATCTCGCTGCTCATCAGCAAGCCCATGGCCAAGTGGACCTCGGGCGTGCGCGTGATCGACGGCTCCGGCTCGCCCGACGAGCGCTGGATTGTGGACACCGTGCGCAAGTTTGCCGACAAGGCGGGCATCGGCATGCCCGAAGTCGGCATCTTTGAAGGCGACCCCAATGCCTTTGCCACGGGCGCGTTCAAGAACTCGGCGCTGGTGGCCGTGTCCACCGGCCTGCTGCAAGGCATGACCCGCGAAGAAATCGAGGCCGTGATCGGCCACGAAGTGGCCCACATCGCCAACGGCGACATGGTGACCATGACGCTGATCCAGGGTGTGATGAACACCTTCGTGGTGTTCCTGTCGCGCGTCATTGGCTATGCAGTGGACAGCTTCCTGCGCAAGAACGACGAGGAAAGCTCCGGCCCCGGCATCGGTTACTACGTGACCACCATCGTGCTCGACATCGTGCTGGGCTTCCTGGCTGCGATCATCGTGGCCTGGTTTAGCCGCCAGCGGGAATTCCGCGCCGACGCAGGCGCCGCCCAGCTGATGGGCCGCCGCCAGCCCATGATCAACGCCCTGGCCCGCCTGGGCGGCATGCACCCCGGCGAACTGCCCAAGAGCGTGGCCGCCATGGGCATTGCCGGTGGCATTGGCAAGCTGTTCAGCACCCACCCACCCATTGAAGAGCGCATTGCCGCCCTGCAAAACGCGCAGCAGCAATAACGACCGGCGCAACGCCTTCTCGGGCCTCAAGGCCGCCGCAGTCTGGTACTGCGGCGGCTTTTTTGTTTTGGGGCTGCTCTCGCGCGCGCAGTGGCAAGCTGGTGTCGGTTCGTTCAAGGGTTCGTCACCATTTGTCGATATCACTTCGGTAGCGGCCGCACCGGTAAGGCCGCGATTGTCATTTCCTCCTCACGAGAACCTCCATGTCTATCTCCCACGCACGTGTTGCAGTCCGCTTGGCCCTGGCTTTTGGAGTGGTCTGTCTCGTCATGTCCCTGTCGGCAGCGGTAGGCATCTGGCGACTGGCGGGCTTGCAGGACATTGCGGATGACCTGGGCGGTGCATCGTCCGAGCGCGCGTTGCTGGCGCGTTAACTGCACGCGATCGTGGTGCTCAGCTCCGCCCGCGCGGAAACGCTGTTAGAGATCGACAACCCAGCTTACGCCGCGCGCATCGAAGCCGACCGCAAAACCACCTCGGTCCGTTCCTCTGAAGTGCGCAAGCGCCTGGATGAGCTGGCGGCAGATGCGGAGTCTCAGGCGCTATTCGACGCCATCGACAAGGCTGGCAATGGCTTTCGCACGGTGCGGGATGACCTCGTAAAGCGCCGCAAGGCGGGCGAGGCTTTGCCGCCGGACGCCATTGCCAACCAGCTGCGGCCTGCGGCTGATGCCTATGCGGCAGCGGTGAACAAGCTGGCCGAATTCCAGCGCCAGCGCGTGGCAGAGGCCCGTGAGGCCGCCGCGCGCAGCGAACGCCAAGGCACACGCTGCTGGCGGCGGGCTCGCTGGTGGGCCTGTTGCTCAGTCTGGCCTGTGCTTGGCTGCTGTCGCGTTCCATTCTGCGGCCTCTGGCCCATGCCTCCGAAGTGACCGATCGCATTGCCGAAGGTGACCTCACCTCGGCTGTGCCCGAGCCGCAAACGGGCAGCCGGGACGAACTGCGTGCCCTGTTGGCGCGCCTAGCGGGCATGCAGGCGCGCCTGGCGGAGTTGGTGGTGGGCATGCGCCAGGCCAGTACGTCGGTAGCGGGCGCCAGCAGCGAGATAGCTGCAGGCAACAGCGATCTGTCGGCGCGTACCGAGCAGACGGCCTCCAACCTTGAAGAGATCGCTGCGAGCATGGAGGAACTCCTGGCCACCGTGCGGCACAGTGCTGATGCGGCTGTACAGGCCAGCACACTGGCCACGGATGCCAGCAGCATTGCCCAGCGCGGCCGTGACGCTGTGGATCGTGTGGTGGGCACCATGGACGGTATCGCACTGTCGTCGCGCCGCATTGCGGACATCACCAGCGTGATTGACGGTATTGCGTTCCAGACCAATATCCTGGCACTGAATGCGGCGGTTGAAGCGGCGCGGGCCGGTGAGCAAGGCCGGGGCTTTGCCGTGGTGGCCAGCGAGGTGCGCAGCCTGGCGCAGCGCTCGGCCACGGCGGCCAAGGAGATCGGTGGGTTGATCAGCGACAGCGTGCGGCAGGTGGACGAAGGCACCCAACTGGTCCACGCTGCGGGCGGCACCATGGGCGAGATTGTCCAATCGGTGCAGCAGGTGGCCACGATCATTGGCGAGATCAGCACTGCCGCCCGCGAACAGACCACGGGCCTGAGCCAGGTGAGCGAAGCTGTATCTCAGCTTGACCAGATGACCCAGCAGAATGCCGCGCTGGTGGAGGAGTCCTCCGCCGCTGCGCAGGGCTTGCGAGTGCAGGCGCAGCAGCTGGCAGGTTTGGTAGAGGCCTTCCGCCTGCCCGCTGCGGCAGGTGTACTCAAGGCGCTGCGGTGATGGGGCGCATCATGCGCGGGTCACCATCAGCCCCAGCCAGGGCCAGTAGGTCAGCGCAAACACCACCAGCAGAACCACCGCCGCCAGCGTGATCACGATGCCGGTGCGCACGAAGTCGCGCGCCTCGAAGGTGTCGGTGCCGTAGGCAATCATGTTCTGCGGTGCGTTCACCGGCAGGATGAAGCCGAAGCTCACCACGAACTGCAGGATCATCGTCATGCCCACGATGTTGATGCCCGGCGTTTGCACGGTGGACAGCACGCTGATGACGATCGGGATCATGGTGGACGCCAGGGCCGTGGCGCTGGCGAAGCCCAGGTGGATGACGATCAGGAAGGCCGACAGCAGCATCAGGATCACGAAGGCCGAGGCCATTTGCAGGCCCAGGTTGCTCACAATGAGTTGCGCCAGCCAGCCAGCGGCCTTGGTCTGCAGCAGCGCAGACCCCACGCTGATGCCCACGGCAAACAGCACCACGGTGCCCCAGGGGAAGCCCTTTTGCGACTGCTTCCAGTCCATCACGCCGATGCGTGGGAACAGCATCAGCGCCACGGCGGCGATGGTGGTGGAGGTGGTGTCAAAGTTGTGCAGCACCTTTTCGGTGGACCAGAACCCCAGCAGCACCAGCACCACCGCCAGCAGTTTCCATTGGTTCAGCGTCATGGGGCCCAGCTCGGCCAGTTGCTGGCGAATGGTCTCCTGGCCGCCTGCAATTTCCTTCATCTCGGGCTCCATCATGCGCGTCATGATGAAGAACAGCGCCACCGTCATCAGCGCGGCAAACGGGGCCGCTGCCACAAACCATTCACCCCAGGTGATCTGGGCGCCCAGCTGCTTTTCGATGAAGCCGATGGCCACCATGTTTTGTGCGGCAGCCGTCTTGATGCCCACGTTCCAGATGCTGGCGGTTTGCGCCGTGGTGATGACCAGCAGGGCGGCAAAGCGGCTCTTGCGGTCCACCTTGAAGGCGAGCACGAAGCCCATCATGATCGGCATGAGGCAGGCCACGCGGGCCGTGGTGCTGGGCACGATGAACGACAACAGAAAGCCCACCACCATGGCGCCGATCACGATGTGGTGCGTCTTGGCCCCTACTTTCGACAGCACCGTGAGCGCAATGCGCCGATCAAGCCCGGTGGCCGTCATGGCCGATGCGATAAAGCACGCCGCTGCCACCAGTGCCACGGCACTGTTGGCAAAGCCCGAAAGCGCCAGGTTCAGCGCCGCGCCGGTGCCCATGTCCGGCCCGTCGGGCTTGGCCACGCTGGGCGCATAGGCCAGCAAAAACACCATCAGCGCAGCAATCACCACCGCGCTTGCCGAATATTCGAGCGCCTCGGTCATCCACACGATCACGGCGAAGGCCAGGATGGCCAGCATCGTCTGCCCCGCCAAGGGCAAGCCCGCCGGGGTGGGCAGCGCCAGCACCAGTATCAGCGCGAGCACCGCGCCGGCCAGGCCGAGCCGTTTGGAGAGACTGCCCGAAGGGGCGGCGGGGGTTGCACTGGGCGCGCTGGAAGACATGGAACAACTCCGGTTTGTGAAGGCACGGGAGCGATCCGCCGAAGGCCACTTCAGCGAGATGCGCGCAGACCCCAAGTGTTGCGCGCTGCCCGGCGCGCGGGTTGATGCAAGTCAAGAGAGGGGCGCGGTGCGGCCGCACCAGTGCTCCGCCTCCCCGCAGCCAAGTCCGCGTGAACGTGGCACCGAAGCCCGTCAGGCGGCGCGCTGTGCCAGCTGGCGGCCGATGAACAGGCGAAACGGCAGCAGCAGCGCCACGCCCAGTGCCAGCTTCACGGCCAGGTCGCCCAGTGCCCAGGTCACCCAGGGGTCCTCGGTGCCCGCAAAGGCAATGCTCCAGAACACGGCGGTGTCCAGCACCGCAGCCAGCAAGGTGGCCACCAGCGGGGCGCGCCACCAGGTGGCATGCCGCAACCGGTCAAACACACCAATGTCCAGCCATTGCGACAGCAAAAAGGCGGTGCCTGAGGCCATGGCAATGCGCGCGGGTGCCAGCACCAGCGATGCCGCCACGGCTGCGGCAAACCCCACCCAGGCCACGCGCCGGGCCTGCGCTGGCCCATGGGCGCGGTTGACCAGCTCGCTCACCAGGAAGGCCACCGGGTAGGTGATGGCGCCCCAGGTCAGCCAGTCGTTGATGGGGAACTGCACCAGGATGTTGGAGGCCAGCACCACCACCGCCATGGCCAGTGCGGCGGTGGCAAACTGTGCCTTGCTGGGGCGTTGCAGGGGCGCGCCCGTCATGCCGCACCTGTGCCCAGCAGGCTGCGTGCCACGGCTTCACCTACCTTGATACCGTCCACCCCGGCCGACAAGATGCCGCCCGCGTAGCTGGCGCCTTCACCCGCCGGGTACAGGCCGGCGGTGTTCAGGCTTTGCAGGTTATCGCCCCGCGGGATCTTGAGCGGCGAGGATGTGCGTGTTTCCACCCCCGTCAGCACCGCGTCGTGCATGTCAAAGCCCTTGATCTTGCGCCCAAACGCGGGCAGGGCTTCGCGCATGGCTTCGATGGCGTAGCCGGGCAGGGCGGCGTGCAGGTCGCCCAACGCCACGCCGGGCTTGTACGAGGGCTCCACGTTGCCCAGCTGGGTCGAAGGCTTGCCCGCGATGAATTCGCCCACCAGCTGGCCCGGCGCGCTGTAGTCGCGCCCGCCCAGCACAAAGGCGTTGGATTCGAGCTGGCGCTGCAGCACGCTGCCCGACAGCGGGTGGAACTGCCCGGCAGGCAGCGCCTCCACGCCATAGGTCTGGCCCAGGTGGGCCTCGAACGCAGCGGGGTCGTGCGGATAGTCGCGCGGGTCAATGCCCACCACCATGCCCGCGTTGGCGTTGCGTTCGTTGCGCGAATACTGGCTCATGCCGTTGGTCACCACGCGGCCCGGCTCGCTGGTGGCGGCCACCACCGTGCCGCCGGGGCACATGCAAAAGCTGTAGACCGCGCGGCCGTTTTGCGCGTGGTGCACCAGCTTGTAGTCGGCCGCGCCCAGCAGCGGGTGGCCCGCGTGGCGGCCCCAGCGGGCGCGGTCGATGACGCTTTGCGGGTGCTCGATGCGAAAGCCGATGGAAAACGGCTTGGCCTCCATGGCCACGCCGCGCTCGTACAGCATGGCAAAGGTGTCGCGCGAGCTGTGGCCCAGCGCCATCACCACATGGGAGGCAGCGAGCTCGGTGGTTTCGCCCGTGGCCTGGTTCAGCACCTTCAGGCCGCGCAGGTGGCGCTGGCCTTGGGCGTCGTTCTCGACGATCACGTCCGTCACGCGCTGCTCGAAGCGGATTTCGCCGCCCATCGCAATGATCTGCTCGCGCAGGTTTTCCACCACCTTCACCAGCTTGAAGGTGCCGATGTGCGGGTGGGCGACGTACAAAATTTCTTCGGGTGCGCCGGCCTTGACGAACTCGTTCATCACCTTGCGGCCCAGGTGGCGCGGGTCTTTGATCTGGCTGTAGAGCTTGCCGTCCGAGAAGGTGCCAGCGCCACCCTCGCCAAACTGCACGTTGCTCTCGGGGTTGAGCGCGCGCTTGCGCCACAGGCCCCAGGTGTCCTTGGTGCGCTCGCGCACAGTCTTGCCACGCTCCAGCACGATGGGCTTGAAGCCCATCTGCGCCAGCACCAGCGCGGCAAAGATGCCGCAGGGGCCGAAGCCCACCACCACCGGGCGCAGGGGTAGGTCGGCCGGCGCCTGGCCCACCGGGTGCCAGGCCATGTCGGGCGTGGGCTGGATGTGCGGGTTGCTGGCGAACCTGGCGAGCAGCGCGGCTTCGCGCTCGGGCTGGGTCAGCGTGACATCGACGATGTAGACGGCCAGCAGGTCGGCCTTGCGGGCGTCAAAGCTGCGCTTGAAAACGTGGATGTGCGCGATGTCGGAGGCCGGCAGGCCCAGCAGTTGCGAAACGGCAGCGCGCAGGGGCGCCTCGGGGGCCTCGGCCACCGTGAAGGGCAGCCGGATTTCAGAGAGTCGGATCATGGTTTTGCGGGCCCGTGTCGATCGGGCGGCAGGCAAAGTCGAGGGGCCGTGATTTTACCGGGGGTGGCCTTCCTGCGCACCGCCAAACCGTGCGGCGCCCGCTTGTGGTGAATGCACTGATTCAAAATTGATAGCTGCCAGCGCTTGTGTAATAAGCGCTACAGGCCGATTTGCCCTAATTTTTGGCAGGAGCTGCTGCACTGTGGCGCCAGCGCAGTTCTGCTGCACCCAGGGCCAGCGAAGCCAGCACCAGGGGCACGAAGTAATACAGCGCACGGTAGGCGAGCAGGGCCGCCAGCACCCTGTCCTGCCCCAGGCTGGGGCTGGTCAGCAGGGCCACGCCCACGGCTTCCAGTACCCCCAGGCCAGCGGGAACCCGCAGCACCAGCCCCGCCACGGCGCCCAGCAGCACGGTAGCCAAGGCAGCGGGGTAACTCACCTGCGCCTGCAGCGTGGCCCACAGCGCGGCACCCATCAGCATCCAGTTGCCGGCCGACGCAGCCATTTGCCACAAGGCCACGGGCCAGCGGGGCAGTGCAAACGCGTGGCCCCGCAGCGTGAGGGCACGCCCCGCGCGCAGCGCACACAGCACACCGTAAGCCAGTGGAATGCAGCCCAGCAAGGCGCCGCCCAGGCGCCATTGCCATGCGGGTGCACTCCAGCCTGCCAGCGGCGGCGGTGCCCACAGCCAGGGCAGCACGGCAGCCAGCAGCAGGTAGCCCACCCAGTTGGTCAACACGCTGGTGCCCACCACCTGGCCGATGGTGCCCGCATCCACCCCGCGCCGCGCATACAGCCGGTAGCGCACGCCCACCCCGCCCACGAGCGAGCCCAGGTTCAGCGTGAAGGCATAGCTGGTCATGGCAATGCCCAGCGTGGTGCTGCGCCGCAGGCGGTGCCCGCAGCAGTGGCGCGCCACCAGGTCAAACGTGCCATACAGGCAGTGGCTGGCCAGCGCCAGCGCACCGGCCACGGCGAGGGTGCCCGGGGGCAGGGCGCGCAACGCCTGCAGCACGGCGGGCCAGTCCACCGTGCGGGCCTGGCGAAACAGCAACCCGGCCACCAGCACAAAGAATGCCGCGGCAGCCCCGCGTGTCAGCCAGGGCCACCACGGGCGTTGCGGAAGGCTGCGCCAGCCGTGCCGCTGCTCATGCCGCTGATGCAGTTCAGGCAGGGCTGCGGGTTGCATGGCGCGTGGGCTCGGCGGCTGGACCGGCTTTGGCCTTGGTGATGACCGGCTCATGGCGGGGCAGCCATCCGGCCCAGGTGGGGAACCAGCGCATGAGGTGGAACACCACATAGCTGCGCAGCAGGCGCAGCCCCTCCCACGGCCCCGAGGGCGAAGCTTGCACCTGGCGGCAGCTGTGGTTCATGAGGTGCGAGAGGCGGCGGTGCAGCTGCGCGTTGAAGGCGCGGTCCTGGATGATGACGTTGGCCTCCAGGTTCAGCGAAAGGCTCAGCGGGTCGAGGTTGCTGGACCCCACGGTGGCCCAGGCCTCGTCCACCAGCGCCACCTTGCCGTGCAGCGGGCGGTCGCAGTATTCGTAAATGCGCACCCCGGCGCGCAACAGGTGGTCATACAGCAGCGACGCGGCCGTGCGCACGATGGGCATGTCGGGCTGGCCCTGCAGGATCAACCGCACATCCACACCGCGCTTGGCCGCGCGGCGCATCTCCCGAATGAAGCGGTAGCCCGGAAAGAAGTAGGCATTGGCAATCACCACGCGGCTGCGCGCGGCACGCAGGGCCACGCGGTAGTGGCGCTCGATGTCATTGGTGTGCTGTTGGTTGTCGCGGGTGACGAACATGGCGTGCGCCGTGCCCGCATGGGGGCGCCCCAGCACGCCCGCCTGCCGGGCGCGCTGGCGTTCTGCCTTGGGCAGCACGGCTTGGCGCGTGAAGTGGTGCAAGTGGGCCACCACGGGGCCGCGCACCTGTACGGCGTAGTCCTGCTTGGCCTCGGGGCCGAAGTCGGCCACGTGGTCGGCCGAGTAGTTGATGCCGCCGATGAAGCCCAGCTGCCCATCCACCACCACGATCTTGCGGTGCATGCGCCGCAGCACGTTCAGCCGCTGGCCCAGAATGCGCCGCCCCGGGTCAAAAATGCGGAAATGCACTCCGGCGGCCACCAGACTGCCCACGAACTGTTCAGACAGGTCGGGCGAGCCAAAGCCGTCCACCAGCACATGCACTTCCACGCCACGTTGCGCGGCGCCCAGCAGCGCTGCGTGCAGTTGCTGGCCGATCTTGTCTTCAAACAGGATGAAGGTCTCCAGCATCACCTCGTGCCGGGCGTTGGCAATCGCATCGAACACGCGGGGGAAGAACTCCTCGCCGTTCTCCAGCAACTCGAAGTGGTTGCCCGGCACCCAGCGGGCAGAGCGCGGTGCAAAGAAGGGGCGGGTCATAGCAGAATCTCCGCCGCCAGGGGGGCGTGGTCCGAGAGTTGGTCCCAGGGTTTGCGGGGCAGTTCCAGTGGCGCGTGCACGGCGGCGTTGCGCACGTAAATGCGGTCCAGCGCCAGCAGCGGCATCGATGCCGGAAAGGTGCGCACCGCACGGCCGAATGCATGGACGAACACCTCTTCCAAACCGGCTTCGCGCTGCAGCACGGCGTGGGCGCGGTGGCGCCAGTCGTTGAAATCGCCCGCCAGCACCACGGGCTCGTCGGCCGGAAAGCTGTTGATCAGATCGCACACGCGCTGCAACTGCTGCTGGCGGTGCGATTCCTGCAGCCCCAGGTGCACGCACACCGCATGCACTGGCAGGTGGTGGCCCGGCGGCTGCAGGACGCAATGCAGCATGCCGCGCCGCTCCGGCCCCCGGATGGAGATGTCGTGGTTTTCGTAATGCGTGATGGGAAACTTCGACAGCAGGGCGTTGCCGTGGTCGCCGTTGTCATACACCGCATTGCGCCCGTAGGCGTATTGCGACCAGATCGTGTCGGCCAGAAATTCGTAATGCGGCACCTGCGGAAAATTGGCCACGCGCTGCGCATGGCGCTGGTGGCTGCCTTGCACCTCTTGCAAAAACACCAGGTCTGCCGCCACACCGCGCACGGCCTCGCGCAGCTCGTGCAGCATGAAGCGACGGTTGAAGGTGGTGAAGCCTTTGTGCACATTCACGGTGAGCACCTTGAATGCAATCGGCAGGGACGTTGGGGTGGCCATGGGTGAACAAATCGTTGTGAACAAGCCCCTGGGTTGACCCGCGCTACGGGCGTGCCAAGGGGTGCAAACGATTGTTGAAGCCGCGGGGCTCTACCCGTGTAGGACGGCTGGCCGTGGCGGTGTGCTGCCGTGGCGCAAAAACCAAAGGCCCCGCAGGGCCCTGGTCCTTCAGGTGCGTTGCTGCACCGTGAGCGGTATCACGCGGGCAGGAAGCCCTCGACCGACAGGTAGCGCTCGCCCGTGTCGTAGTTGAA
>OCVT010001112.1_pt1 | contig 11499 bp, 10 predicted proteins | sample 1539111 | NCBI WGS metagenome assembly OCVT01 (sample SAMEA3991482, study PRJEB22521) | metagenome | biome: anthropogenic terrestrial biome; feature: sewage plant; material: raw primary sludge | place: Sweden | collected 2012-09-26 | reverse complement strand
GCAGTACAACATCCTGCACTTAAAATGCAATACGACTGCTACTTGATAAAAAATTTTTACCAACATTTTTACTATTATTTGCGACTCCAAAAGGAAAGTTTTCATCTTTTGAGTTTAATAAAAGTCGTGAGCTTTCAACAGCTTGTGCAGCAAGAATAAAAAGTTTTGCTTTTATCTCTTTTTTATTTTCATTTTTTATTAGATAAACAGCGGTTGTTATTTTTTTATCTTTTGAAGTGTTTAGTTTTATTACAAAGGCATTTGGAATTATTGTTACATTATTTGTCAAAAGTGCATCTTTTATCAAACTAGCCCTTGAGCTTCCTTTTGCTCCACTTGAACAAGCATATGAACCACAATAATTTGAGTAATAACAAGGATTTCTATGCTCTTTTTGTTTTGATATTATTGCTCTTGGGGTTTTTATTGCTTTGTAATTTAACTCTTGGCAAGCTTTGTCTATTAAATTTACGATTTTATTTTCTTCTAAAGCTGTATATGGAAAATCTTTTGTACTTCGTGGCTCCATAAATTCGTAATCTTGAATAGTTCCTGAAACTCCCACAACTCTTTCCACTTTTTCATAATATTTTTCCATATCATCATAAGAAATTGGCCAATCAACTATATTTGAATTTTCAGCAATTCCATAAATTGAAGCTAATTTAAAATCATTTGGTTTTAATCTATGAAAATATCCACTCATAAAATTTGATGAACCACCTAAAAGGTTTCCATTCCAAAAGCTCCAAGCTGTTTCATAAGTTGGAAATTTTTTCCAAGAACCATCAATAAATTCTTCAATTGTATGATATTGCTCTTTTAAATTTGGCGTATAAATAGGACGTCTAACGACTGCTATTTCATCCTTTGAAAAATCTTTTTCATTGTAAATCTCACCTTTTTCTAAAACACAAATCTTTAAACCTATTTTACTTAATTCATAAATAATAGGACCAGCTCCAGCTCCACTTCCAATAACACAAACATCGTAAATCATATTTTTTGTCCATAAGTTTTTAAAGGCTTGGGATAACCAATATTGTGATTTATACTTTTCCAGCCTATTTGATTAGAGTTTCCACCATAAATAGGGTCACTAAACATAGCTTCAATTCCATAATAAGAGAGTTTTGAAACCCAAGATTTCGCATAAGAATTATCTTTTATAACTGAAAATATAAGCTCTTTTTTTTCTTTATTATTTATTGTTAGAAATTCAGGGAAAGCGTCAAAAAAATCTTTTGTTCCATCAAGAATTAAAATCTTGTCATTATCATCAAAAGTTTTATGAGAAATATTTTTAACTAAATATTCCAATGCACCAAACTCCTTTGAACTTGGCATATTATTTGTTTTTGGAAATATTATATTTAACACTTCATCTAAAACAAGTAAGCTATTTTTTGAAATATCTCTTGAGAGCATATTTGTTGTAGAAAATAAAATAGTTGATATTGTTGTAAATTTTATAAAGGTTCTTCTTTTCATAAAAAAAGTATAACAAAAGAAGTGTGTAGTTAATATTTAGATATGTTATACTTTTGCATGATAGTTTCAAATAATACATTATTAAACATACTTTTACCAAATGATAACAAAGTTTTAAAAGAAGTTCTAAAAGAGGCTGATTCCAAAAGTTTAGAGCAGATGATGAAAAACAATTCTACATCAATAAATGATGTATTAAAAGAGTTGTTTGATGGTTTAAAAAATGGAACAAAATCAAATACAGCAATAGAAAATATTCTTAAAAATTCAACTGTTTTTAAAGAAATGGGCTCAGTTTCTAATACTTTAAGCACTTTAGTTGAAAATATTTCTCAAGATGAAAATTTACAAAAATTTAAACCTTTGATAGAAAGTTTTCTAAAAAATATAAAAGAAATGGATGCAAATACACTAAAAGAACAAATAAATAAATCAGGTGTTTTCTTAGAATCAAAAATGGCACAAATTTCAAATACAAAAATTGAAAATATTTTAAGTCAAATTCAAAATCAAATAAAAGATATAACAACAGCACAAGCAAAACAGGTTAATGAACTAATAAATAAATTAATACAAAATCCAAGTAGCCCCGAATCTGCAAATAATTTAAAATCATTAACATCAGCTTTACAAAACTTGAGTAACTCTTTAGGCACTTCTCAAACACAAAATTTATCAACTCTTACAAATCAACTAAAAAGTATGATAAATGAAGGAAGTTTGATTGAATCAAAAGTAGAAAATGGTACTGTAAATTTGAATAATTCTGCAAAAGAGATTATAACTTCTCAAACAAAAGAGCTTCTAAATCAAATAAAAAATGAATTAATTCAAAATCCAGTTTTACAAAATAAAAATATTATGCCTTTAATTGATAATCTTTTAAAAATGGATAATCTATTTTTAAAAGGTGAAAATGTACAAAATTTATTAACACAAAATAATATAAGTACCTTTACAAATAATTTTGCTTCAAATTTAAATCCATTATTAAATTCACTAAAAGAAAGCCTTGAAAACATAAATCCAAATAATGCTAACCTTCAAAATCATATTTTAAAACTTGTTGATAAAGTTGAAAATTTAATAAAAGATTTAGCAAATCCAAAAGCAAATATTTCAGATGATATGAAATCAGTTTTATTACAAATGCAAGATGAATTAGCCTCAAAAGGCGATGTAAAATCCTTAGATATTTCAAAACAAATAGATAAACTTTTGGCTCAAATAGATTATCATCAATTAGCATCTCTTGCTACAAATGCAAATAATGTTTATCTTCCATTCTTTTGGGAAATGCTAGAAGATGGCAATATAACAATGAAACAAACAGAAGAAGATAAGTTTTATTGTCAAATTAATCTAACACTAAAAGATTTTGGAAAAGTTGATTTAATGTTAGCTTTATATGATAAAAATAAACTTGATTTAACTATTTACGCACAAAGAGAACATTTCAAAACAGCACTTAGAGATAATATGCAAAAATTAAAAATTGCTTTAAATAGTGTTGAATTAATTCCTGTAAATATTAAACTTTTAGATTTAAAAGAAGAATCACAGTTAAAAGAAGAGCCAACCAAGATTTATATGAATAATAGCTATAATCAAACAACAATAAATTCATCAATTGATATAAGAGTTTAAAATGCAAGAAAATATAAATAAAAACTTCACTCAAAAAGCTGTTGCACTTAAATATGATATAGATAAAGATAATGCACCTAAAATAACTGCAAAAGGAAAAGGCGAAACCGCATCTAATATTATAAAAATAGCAAAAGAGCATAATATTCCAATAAAAGAAGATGCAGATTTAATTGAACTTTTATCGCAAATTGATATAGATAAAGAGATTCCATCATCAATGTATAAAGCTGTTGCAGAAATATTTTCTTTTATTTATGATTTATCAAATAATAAAAATCAAATAGATGACAAAATCAAAGAAAAAAGTACAAATACACTTTGATATTGCTGTAAGATTTTTTATACTATAATGGATACTTAATCAAAATCAACATTAGATTCATATGACAAGAAACAACCTAGATAATCCAATTTTTTTATTTATTGTGCTACTAATTGCAATAACCATAAATACAGTATCTTCAATTCACTTTTTACTTGTAATGCTTGCTGGAATTTTATTTACTGCATTTTATAGATGTTTAAAAAAAAGATATCTTTATTCTTTATCTTTTGTAGTAATAGCTTTTTTATTTATAGAAATAAATACAGGATTGAAACCATTTTCATTATCACTGTTATCTTTGTTTATTTATGTATTTATTCTTCCTAATTCAGAGAATTCAACTTCTTATAATTCTGCTAGCAGTTATATTTATATACTTCTTTTTTACATAGGATTAATTATAATGTGGGCGCTTTCCTTTGGATTAGATGAAAGAATATTTGGGGTATTAGTTATAAATGCCTTAATAGATTTAATATTTTTAGGAGCTTTTCTTTGAACATAAGATTAAGTATAGTTTATTTAATTATTTTAACAATTACAATAACCCTACTCTCAAGAGTATATTTTTTAAGTATCAAATCAAATACTTATTATGAAGAATTATCAAAAAACAATTACATAAATCGAGTTAATAAGATACCTATTCGTGGTATTATTGAAGATAGAAATGGTGAAAAACTGGCTATAAACGAGATGGGATTTGCCATTTTAATAAAACCACATTTGAGTTCTCATAAAAAAAAAGAAGAATTAGAAAAAATTATTGATTTAATTGTAAAACATTTTCCTCAATATGAAAAAGAAAAATTAATCAAAGAATATAAAAGAGCAGATTCATCTTATAATCACGATTTTATTGAAATAATTGATTATATTCCTTATGAAGAATTCTTTTCAAAATATACTATTTTATCTTCAAAAGAAAATATAAAAATTGAATCATCAACAAAAAGATATTATCCTCAAAAAGAAGTTGCATCACATATTATTGGATATGTTGGTAAAGCTTCAAAAATTGATATTTTAAATAATGAATTATCTTCATATAACGGAATAATTGGTAAAAATGGTTTAGAGAAATTTTATAACACAAAACTTCAAGGTGAAATGGGTCATAAAGACGTAAAAGTTAATGCTTTAAATCAAGAAATAGAAATATTAGATGAAAAAGAACCATCAATTGATAACAATATAAAAATCACTTTAGATGTAAAACTTCAAAAATATATTCAAGAAATTTTTACAGGAAAAAGTGGTGCAGTTGTTGTAATGGATGCAAAAAATGGAGAGATACTTTCAGCTGCATCTTTTCCTGAATTTGATAATAATATTTTTGCACGTGGTATTTCTGTAAAAGAGTGGAATGAGATGAGAAATGATTTTAATCACCCTTTTACAAATAAAATAATAAATGGTCTATATCCACCAGGTTCTGTTATAAAAATGGGAGTTGCTCTTGCATTTTTAGATAATGGAATAAAAGATAATTTCACCGTTAATTGCTCAGGGTCTATTACTATTGGAAATAGAAACTTTAGATGTTGGAAATCAAGCGGACATGGTACTGTTAATTTTAGAAAAGCAATTGCTGAGAGTTGTGATGACTTTTTTTATAAAGGAAGTTTAAAAATTGGAATAAACAAAATTTCACAGACTTTAGATAAATTAGGATTTGGCCAACAAACAGGAATTGATCAAATAAACGAATTTTTGGGAGTAAATCCAAATAAAGAGTGGAAAGAAAAAAAGTATAATCAACCTTGGTATGTTGGAGAAACGGTAATTACTTCTATTGGACAAGGTAATGTACTTGTAACTCCAATTCAAATAGCAAGATATACAAGTTATGTGGCAACAGGAAAATTACCAAAACCGCACTTTTACAAAGCAAACTATGAAGAACCTAAAGAAGTTGATATTCCAAATGAATACTTAGATGTTATGAGAAAGGGTATGTATGATGTTTCTTATGCAGAAAAAGGAACAGCTAAAAAACATATCAATTCTCAAATAACTATAGCTTCAAAAACAGGAACAGCACAAGTTATATCTATTCCTCAATCTGAAAAAGTTAGAATGAAAGAGAGTGAATTGCAATATTATGAAAGATCTCATGGATGGATTACAACATATGGACCATTTAAAAATCCTCAATATGTTGTCACAGTTTTAGAAGAACATGGTGGTCATGGTGGTGAAGCAACTGGTGAAATAACCAGTAAAATCTATGATAAACTGTATGAATTAGGATATATAACAAATAAAGATTAATCTTTATTTGTTGATTTTTTGGATAGTATAAAACTCATTTTTTAGATAGGATTTTTTTTGAAAATTATAATTTTCTTGTTACTTTTTACTGTTTTTGGCTTTGCCGAAGATACAGCACCAATAGTTAACTTATCAGTTTCAGCACTTAATGAACCAGCACAATTTGTAAAAACTATTAATATAGCAGTAATTTTAACATTAATGGTATTAGCGCCAACACTAATATTAATGGTAACATCATTTACTAGAATTATAATTGTATTTTCACTTCTTAGACAAGCAATGGGTTTACAACAAACACCTCCAACACAAATAATAATCTCCTTAGCTCTTATTTTAACTATTTTTATTATGGAACCTTATGCTAAAAAATCATGGGAAGATGGTATAAAACCATATATGGATGAAAAGATAGGTTATGAAGTAGCATTTGAAAAAGGGATAAAACCCTTTAAAGAATTTATGATAAAAAATACAAGAGAAGATGACTTAGCTTTATTTTATAGAATAAAAAAAGAGCCAAATCCTAAAAATATAGATGCTGTTCCACTAACGCTTTTAATGCCAGCTTTCATCGTGAGTGAGCTTAGAACTGCATTTGAAATTGGTTTTTTAATCTTTTTACCATTTTTAGTTATTGATATTATTGTAGCTTCCATTTTAATGAGTCTTGGGATGATGATGTTACCTCCTGTTATGATATCCTTACCTATTAAAATCATCTTTTTTATAGTAATTGATGGATGGCAGTTAATTATTGGAAATCTTGCACAATCCTTTAAATAATTATAAGTTATAATTAAATAAAGCAGTGATTATAATATAATTTTTATTTATAATTATATAGTCTTATTCTACTATTTTACTGTATAATATCTCATCTAAAAAATATTAGGATGGCTTATAATGTATAAAATTTATTTATCATTAATATTGGCTTCTTTTTCATATGCACAAAGTGTCAATTTTGATAAAATATTAGACTTAACAATCAAAAATAGTAAAGATTTAAAACTACAAGAACTAAATATAGACTCATCAAAACTTGATATTAAAACTGTAGATGCTATATCTTATGGAAAACTAACACTTAGTGAAGAAATAAGTAGAACAAATCATTCAGGATATGTTTTTAATTCAAAATTATCTTCAAGGGAAGCTAGTTTTGATGACTTTGGTTTTAATGAAATGCCAGCAGCTAATTCTACTGAACCAAAAAATCTAAACTATCCAGAAGACAGAAACAACTTCAACACAAAACTAACATATGATATTCCACTTTTTACAGGTTTTAAATTATCAAATCAAAAAGATATTTTAAAACTTCAAGAAGAAGCAAATAATATAAAATATAATCTTGATAAAAAAGAGTTAGAATTTGAGGTTCTAAAAGCTTATAATAGCGCAGTTGTTGCAAAGGATTTTGTAAAAGCTTTAGAAAAAGCAAAAGAATCTATTATCTTTATGAAAGATGGTGCAATCGCTTTTCATAAAGAAGGACTTGTTACAAAAATAGATGTAAATGAAGCAAAAGTTTATGAATCAAATATAAATTCTCAACTATTTGAAGCTAAAAACAACTTCCAACTAGCTCTTAGTTATTTAGTTTTTTTAAGTTCAGATGATTCAATTACAGATGTTGAAAATCTTGAAAATATCTATTTTAAATTTCCAAATGAAAAAGAGCTTTATGAACAAGCTTTAAAAAGTAGAGATGAAATAAAGATGCAAGATATTCATGTAAATGCTAGTAAAAAAAATATTGAAATATCAAAAGCTTCATATTATCCAAGTGTCTATTCACGTTTAGAATATGGATACAATGATGATAAATTAACTATTGATGATGATAAAGATTACTACATGGCTATGGTTGGAGTTTCTCTTACTTTATTTGATAATACAAGAAATATTGAAAAACAAAAAAGTAAAATAGAGTATGCAAAAGCCACAATAAATCAAGAAAAATTAAAAGATGCAATAAAACTTGAACTAAAAAAAGCAGTTTTAAATTTAGAAACAAAAGAGAAGATTTTACTTGAAAAAATGGAAGCTAAAAACTTAGCCTTTGATATTTTAGAACAAGCAAAATTACAATACAAAAACCAACTAATTTCAATGACAACCCTACTTCAACAAGAAGCAAATTTTAGAAAAAATGAAGCTTTATTAATAGATGCTAAATATGAAAAATCTCTTGCTTTAGCTTCGTTAAATCTTGTTTTGGGAAAAAATATTAAAGAGGAAAAAAACTAATGATAAAAATATTACTAACAACTATTTTTTGTGTAAATCTATTTGCAAATCAACTTGAACTTTCAGGAACTGTAATATCGGATAATGAAAAGATTATCACAAGTAGAAATATGGGTTATATCAAAGATGTATATGTTAATGAGGGTTCAAATGTAAAAAAAGGTGATATTTTATACGAAATTGACTCTTCAAATATTGATTCAAATAAAAAAGAAGTTCTTTTAAATCTTGAAATTCTAAAAAATCAAGCAAAAAATATTGAAGTAAATTACAATAGATACAAAAGATTACAAGAGCAGGATTTAGTATCAAAATATGATGTTGAACAACTTGAATTAAATTTAATGAACACAAAAAATATGATTTCAATTACAAATGCAAAACTAAAAGAAGTTGATACGCAATATGATTATCTAAAAATAAAAGCACCAAATGATGGATTAATCATCAAAAAATCAATAAAAGCAGGAGAAATGGCAATGCCTTCTATTCCTGCACTTATATTAACTGATTTATCAAATCTTTTAATAAAAACAGACATTTCAGAAACAAATCTAAATAGTATAAAAATAGGTCAAAGTGTTGATATAGAAATTGCTTCTCAAAACTTTAAAACAAAAGGAGTAGTTGAAGCAATTATTCCAAATACAAATACAATGACTCACTCATTTGTATTAAAAATATCTTTTAATAAAGAAAATTTCAATATCTATCCCGGAATGTATTCAAAAATTTTAATTGATATATCAAATGTTAATTAGGAATTTTAGATGAACAATAAAATAGATAAAGATTTAAATATTGCAGGAAAACTATCCTTAGCTTTTATAAATCACCCTTTAACTTTTATCTTTGGCGTTTTTATTTTAGCCTTAGGTTATATTTCACTTATTGTAATGCCAAGAGAAGAAAATCCTCAAATAAAAGTAAGTGGTGGAGTTGTGATTGTAGCACTTCCAGGAGCACTTCCAAGTGAAATACAAAAGGTTATAATTGAACCTTTAGAAAAGAAAATTAAAGAAATTAAAGGCGTTGAAAATATTTATTCATTTGCAAAAGATTCAGTAGGAATCGTTCAAGTTCAATATTTTATAGGGGAAGATAAAGAAAAATCAAACCTAAAGCTTTATGACCAAGTTATGAGAAACATGGATTTAATGCCCCAAGGTGCAATGCAACCAATTATTAAAACCATGGATATAGATACAGATATTCCAATAGCTACCATTGCTTTTTATGCAAATAAAATAAATGAAAAAGATGCTCTTTCTCAAACGGATTTGTATAAAGAAGTAAGCAAAATATCAAAAGAAATAAATAAAATAAAGAATGTTGCATTGGTTGATTTAAAAGGTGAAAAAAAAGAGCAGTTTAACGTACAAGTTGATGCAAATAAACTTTCAGCTTATAATCTTTCTTTAGCTTCTGTTATGAAACAAATACAGGCCCTTTCATATAAAACACCAAATATAACTACAAATACTCAAAGCTCTTCAATAGTTGTTTTTGGAATTAAACAAGCAATAGAAAATGTAAATGATTTGGAAAATTTAATAATCTCTTATAATTTTCAAACACCAATTTATCTAAAAGATATAGCAAAAATAGAAAAATCATTTGATATTCAAAATAAAAAGGAAGCTTTAATTTACATCAAAGATGAAAAAGGAAATTTTGAACAATCAAGTCAAATTACTCTAACAGCATCAAAACTAAAAGGTGCAAATTCAGTAACAATAAATGAAAATATTTTTGCATATATGGATTCAATAAAAGATGAGTTATTAACAAAAAACATCAAATATATTATTACAAGAAATGATGGATATACAGCAAATAATGCTGTAAATGAGCTTGTTGCAAATCTTTTGATTTCTGTAGTTATTATTGCTATTTTACTTATTTTTACCCTTGGATTTAAAGAAGCCATGATCGTATCTTTAATGGTTCCTATGATTTTATCACTTACTCTTTTTGTAGGTTTTATTTTTGGGGAAACTATAAATAGGATTACTCTATTTGCACTAATTGTATCTTTAGGAATGCTTGTTGATGCTGCGATTATTGTAATTGAGAATATTCATAGACATAAAAAAGAATCTCCAAATATTGATATTACAAATATTTCAATAAATGCCACAAATGAAATAGGAAATGCCACAAATATAGCAACAGTTGCAATTATTATGACTTTTATTCCTATGTTTTTTGTAGGTGGAATGATGGGGCAATTTATGCATCCTCTTCCTGTTTTTGTACCTATTTCCTTGGCTATGTCACTGTTTGTTGCATATGCTTTTACACCTTATTTAGTTAAAAAAATTTTATAGGATTTAATATGAGATTAGAAAAATTCATTTACAATATTTTAGAAACTCCATTTAAATCTTTTATGGTTTATCTTATTACTTTAATTTTATTTATTTTAAGTATTGCAACATTTCCAACACAAATCACAAAAGCAAAAATGCTTCCAAGTAAAGATGCTGATACTTTTTCTATTTATATTGATTTAAAAGATGGTTCAAGTATAAATCAAACAAAAGAAGTTGTGCAATGTATAACAAAAAATCTTCAAAAAGATAAAAACATTACAAATATTTCAGCATTCTTAGGAGAAGGTCAACCCCTTGATTTTGCAGCACTTGTAAAACAAAGTGCTTTAAAAGACAAAGAATCACAAGCTGAAATAATGATAAATATTCAAAAATTAGAGAATAGAGAAATTACAAGTTATAATTTAGTAAGTCAATTAAGAACTGATGTACAAAAAAACTGCTCTTTATATGAAGCGAATATCAAGTTTATAGAACTTCCAGCAGGTCCACCTGTTTTAGCTTCTATTGTAACGGAAATATACGGTGGAGACACTTTTCAAAGTAGAAGAGATTTTGCTATTAAAATAGCTCAAATTCTAAAAAATCAAGTAACTTTAGTTGATATTGATATATTAGCCGATAAAGATTTTGTAATGTATGAGCTGGAACTTGATAATTCAAAAGCGATTATAAGTAATGTTAATTTAGAACAAATAAAAAATATACTTTTTTTAGCTTTTGAAGGAATAAAAGTCTCTGTTATAAATCAAAGTAATGCTCAAAATCAAATCCCAATTTTCTTAAGACTTGATGATTCAAGGTTATTAGAAAATTCAACAGCAGATGAATTAAAAGCCAAACTTCAAACTTTAAAAATCATAAATGCCCAAGGAAATACTGTTAGTATTTCAGAGTTTGTAAAAATAAAAGAGATTATAAAAGAACCAACAATTACTTCTAAAAATCTAAATATGATGATAAATGTAATAGCTGAGACAAATAAAGATAGTCAAATTTATCCATTATTAAATTCAAGAGATGAGATAATAAAAAATTTAAGTTCTGATTATGAAGTTACTAAAACAGATATGTTAAATCTGTCATTTATAGATAAAAAAACGAAAGAAAAATTTGATTTAGTATTTGATGGAGAATTAAAAGTAACTATTGATACATTTATAGATT
>OCVT010001108.1_pt1 | contig 11517 bp, 9 predicted proteins | sample 1539111 | NCBI WGS metagenome assembly OCVT01 (sample SAMEA3991482, study PRJEB22521) | metagenome | biome: anthropogenic terrestrial biome; feature: sewage plant; material: raw primary sludge | place: Sweden | collected 2012-09-26 | reverse complement strand
ATGTTCTGAATAACTCATTGCACCATTGTATTGGTTTTATAATGATTTGACTATAAGCCACAAACCTCTCAATAATTTCCAGTAAAACAAAAGAATCAAAGACGGGGCTAAAATGATTAGCCCCGCCTTTAAAATAAATTTGAAAAATGCCTAACTTACTTAAGCATCAATATCGGCATTCAACGCATTTTCCTCAATGAATGCACGACGTGGTTCCACATCATCGCCCATGAGGCATGAGAACATACGGTCTGCCTCAATCGCATCATCAATGGTGACCTGCAACATATTGCGGTTTTCAGGGTCCATCGTCGTTTCCCAAAGCTGCTCGGCATTCATCTCACCCAGACCTTTATAACGCTGGATCATCATGCCACGGCGTGAGTCCTGCAAAATATGCTGCCATACCTGATGGAAACTGTTGACCTGAATACGGCGCTCACCTTTTTGCAGGTAAGCCCCCTCCTCAAGCAACTTGAACCAGCTCTTGGCATTTTTCAGCAAACGTGCATATTCAGCAGAATTGAGCAGACCTGCATCCAGCAAATAGGCATGTGGCAAGTTATGTACATATACCGTGACACGCGGCCAGTAGTGTGCCGATTTTTCACCTAGGGAGTTTTCACGTTCAAATGATTCCAAGGTAATTTCAGGGCGCAAACTTGGCTGTAGTTTTTCAATTGCCACACGCAATTGCTCAGCCCATGATTCGACATAGTCACGCTCATGGTTGTGGTCAGCCTTAAATGCCTCCAGCTCAAGCAGGGCATCCAGCAGGCTTGCAGGATAACGCTGGGTCAGGCGCTGCAAGCTCTTCTGTGACACCTGATAATCCGCAATCACACTCGCCAATGCCGCACCTGTAATTGCAGGTGCTTCCGCACTGATATGCAAGGCAAGCTCATCAATCGCGTTGGAGATCAAAAACTCTTCCAGTGCATCATTGTCCTTGATGTATTGTTCGTGCTTGCCTTTCTTCAATTTGTACAGTGGTGGCTGGGCAATATAGATATAACCACGCTCAACCAGCTCTGGCATTTGACGGAAAAAGAACGTCAGCAACAAGGTACGGATGTGTGAACCATCCACGTCCGCATCAGTCATGATGATGATTTTATGATAACGTAACTTATCTGGATTATATTCTTCACGCCCGATGCCACAGCCTAAAGCCGTAATTAGCGTCCCGACTTCCTGACTGGAAATCATCTTGTCAAAGCGGGCACGCTCAACGTTGAGGATTTTACCTTTCAACGGCAAAATCGCCTGCATCTTACGGTTACGACCCTGCTTGGCACTTCCACCCGCAGAGTCACCCTCGACCAGATACAGTTCAGACAAGGCTGGATCTTTTTCCTGACAGTCCGCCAATTTTCCTGGCAAACCCGCAATATCCAGCGCACTCTTACGGCGGGTCATTTCACGGGCCTTACGCGCCGCATCACGGGCACGCGCTGCATCAATGATCTTACCTGCAATCGATTTCGCTGCTTGTGGATTTTCCAGTAAATAAGCAGAAAACTCTTTGTTCATGGCCTGCTCCACCGCAGGTTTTACTTCACTCGAAACCAATTTTTCTTTGGTTTGCGATGAGAATTTTGGATCTGGCACTTTCACTGAAATAATTGCAGTTAAGCCTTCACGCGCATCATCACCTGTAACAGCAACTTTTTCTTTCTTTAAAATATTTTCACTTTCAAGATACTGGTTCAAACCACGGGTTAACGCCGCACGAAAACCTGCAAGGTGTGTACCACCATCTTTTTGTGGAATGTTGTTGGTAAAGCAGCGTACATTTTCCTGATAGCTGTCATTCCACTGCAAGGCAACTTCGACGGTAATCCCGTTTTCAGCATCAGCCGTGAAATGAAAAATATCATTCAGATGGGTCTTGCCTTCGTTAATGTATTTAACGAATTCAGACAGGCCACCCTCATAATCGTAGACGTGTTCAAAGTTGATCCGTTCATCACGCAATACAATCCGTACACCTGCATTGAGGAATGAAAGCTCCCTTAAACGGCGTGCCAGAATATCAACATTGAAAATGGTCTGGCTAAAGGTCAACTCACTTGGCCAGAAACGTACAACTGTACCTGTACGCTCTGTTTCACCCACCACCTTTAATGGATATTGTGAATCACCATGCTGATATTCTTGCTCGTGAATTTGACCCGCACGATAAATCGTCAACTGTAGTTTTTTCGACAAGGCGTTGACAACCGACACTCCTACACCATGCAAACCACCCGACACCTTATAGCTATTATCATCAAACTTACCACCCGCATGCAGAATGGTCAAAATCACTTCTGCCGCAGACACGCCCTCTTCAGGGTGTATGTCGGTTGGAATACCACGTCCGTTATCCGACACGCTGACCGATTCATCCTCATGGATGGTCACCAGAATTTCATCACAATGACCCGCCAGGGCTTCATCAATGGCATTATCCACCACCTCAAACACCATATGGTGCAGACCTGTACCGTCATCAGTGTCACCGATATACATCCCAGGACGTTTACGAACCGCGTCTAATCCACGTAATACTTTAATACTAGAGGAATCATAAGCCTTTTCATTTGTTTGTTCTGTTTGAGAGACTGATTGAGACTCTGAACTCATGGTTACTCCCTAGTAATATTGATCTATTTGAAGATGAGAAAATAAAATTATGGTGCAGCAAGACTGACTTGACCGTGAACAACATGGAATAATTGAAAAGGAATCGACAAATCATGTAAGTGTTTTAATACCGACGCATGGTCCAGGGTGGTCATAAAAACCTGACTTCCCAGCTGACTCAGTCGCTCAATTAAACGCTGTTGTGCGGCTACATCCAACTCTGCTGTCAGATCATCCAATAATACCACAGTTTCCTTGTTGCTCGCATGCAGCATTGCAATTTGTGACAGTTTTAATGCCATGATTAACAACTTTTTTTGCCCACGGGACAACACATCCGCAGCATCACTGCGCAGGGCATCGCCACCCGTTTTTAAACGCAGGTCGGCACGGTGTGGACCATACTCAGTATAGCGCCGTTCCAGGTCTTTTTGATGCTGCTGCACCAGATCGTGTAGCAGTCCCTGCTCGGTATGAAAACCTGGATTGTATTCCAGCACAATCTCCAGATCAGGCAACAACTGCTTTAAATCTTCCTGAAAAAAATAGTTCCATTGCTCCACAATGCTGACCCGTTGTGAATGCAGAATTTCACCATAGTCACTCAGCATCTTGTTCCATGGTTCCAAATCAGCCAAGGTCAAGTTACGCCGTGACTTCAGCAGACTGTTCCGCTGCTTTAATGCACGTGAATAATATTGCCAGGCAAAATAGAACTCAGGTTCCACGTGGAACATCAACCAGTCCAGCAGTTGCCGCCTTGGTTTAGCTCCATGATCAATGATATCTGTACTTTGTGGGTCAATATGCTGCAAAGGCAGCAGTTTTGCCAACTGCCCCTGCGTGGCAATGGTATCACCATTGACCTTGATCAACTGCTCACCAGAAGCCAGCTTTTGCATACCAATCCGTTCACTGGCGGATTGGGCAAAAACAAGCGCATCGTCTGCATTGTACTGAATGTAATGTTTTGGTATATGGGTACGGAATGATCGGCCTGTCGCCAATAAATGAATGGCTTCCAGAACTGAAGTTTTTCCAGAACCATTTGCGCCGTAAAAAATATTAAACGGTTGCAACTCGCCGAGTGCAACCGCCTTTAAATTACGTACACGTTCGATATTTAAACGCGTGATTTGCATGTTTTAAAACTCAAACCATCAATCGCAATTAAACCCGCATCGGCATTACGACATAGGTTTGGTCTGGATGGGCTGGGTCTTGCACCAACACCGACTGATTGGCTTCGGTCATGCTCATCTTGACATCATCACCATCCAGCACACTCAGGACATCTAAAATATATTGTGCATTAAATGACATTTCCAGCGGCGCATCTTGATATTGAATGACCAGATCTTCACTGGCCTCATCCTGCTCAGGGTTATTGGCACGCAACTGCAAGGTATCCTGGCTAAAATTCAGGAAAACCCCACGCAACTTCTCATTACTCAGAATCGCCACACGTTGCAGTGACTGTTTAAACACATCATGGGCAATCAGCACATGCTTATCACCACCACGCGGAATCACACGGCGATAATCTGGGAACTTGCCATCAATCAGCTTGGTGGTAAAACGAACAGTGATATCACCCTGCTCCTTATCACGGCTTGGCGTATTGATGGTGATATTTAACAGTTCACGGCCAATCAACAAGGTCAGTTGCTCATCCTCAATGCTGAGTAAACGCTGTAATTCACCAACCGCCTTACGCGGAACAATCGCCTGAATCGATGCAGATGCTGTCGATGTAGCCGACACTTCACACAATGCCAAACGGTGACCGTCTGTTGTGACTGTACGCAATTGATTTTGATCAATTTCCAACAATGTACCCGTCAGATAGAAACGAACATCCTGAACCGCCATGGCGAAAGAGGTTTTTTCAAACAATCTTTTTAATTCACGCTGTGTGACCTGCACCTGTGTACCCTGACTGTTTTCAGTCGTCAGTAATGGATAATCCTCGGCAGGAAGCGTACCCAGAACAAAGCGGCTATTGCCTGATTTCAGGATACAACGCTGGTCTTCAGTAATTTGTAGGTCAATCAAGGCTGCTGTAGGTAGGGATTTACAAATTTCGACCAGTTTGCGTGCTGGAACAGTCGTTTCGCCAGCCTGCAAACAGGCACCCTCAGCCAGCGTGGTGCTTGCCACCAGTTCAACTTCCAAATCAGAACCCGTAATGGTTAAAGCCTGTTGAGTGGTTTGAATTTTGACATTAGAAAGAATATTCAAGGTGTGACGACGCTCAACCGCCCCCACCACATGCGATAAAACATTGAGTAAACTTTCTTTAGCGATTTTCAAACGCACGATTTATTCCTCTTACAACAGAAGCCGATATGAATGTTAGCAGTGTACTATGCTGCACTTAAAAGCAGTTTGCAACTCTGAAAAATGAATTAACTTTGTAAAAGACGCAGCAGGTTTTTATAGTCTTCATTAAAAATTGGATCTTGCTCACGTAGGCTAGCCACTTTTTCACAGGCATGCATCACGGTACTGTGGTCACGCCCACCAAATGCCATGCCAATCTCTGGAAAACTGTCACCTGTCAGTTCACGCGCCAACCCCATTGCCAACTGGCGTGGGCGTGCATAGATACGAGTACGTTTTGGCCCCACCAGTTCCTTGAGTGGAATACGGAAATATTCACTGACCACACGCTGAATGTTTTCCACACTGATGGTACGGGCACGAATTGCCAACACATCTTTCAAGGACTCACGCACCACATCCAGATCAATGGCTGTCCCCTTGAAACGGGAAATAGCCACCACCTTATTCAATGCCCCCTCAAGCTCACGCACATTGGCAACCACTTGCTGGGCAATAAACAGGGCACAGTTGCGGGGTAAATCGACACCACTGTTTTCAGCTTTCTTCAATAGAATTTCAATACGGGTTTCAATATCTGGTGGTTCAACCCCCACCGACAATCCCCATGAAAAACGAGAGACCAAACGCGGATCAAGCTCAGTTAATTCTTTTGGATAACGGTCAGATGTTAAAATAATTTGTTTAGATTCATCGAGTAAAGCATTAAAAGTATAGAAAAACTCGACCAAACTCGCCTCTTTACCTGCGAGTAAATGAATATCATCGACCAACAACAAATCTAAAGAACGACAATTTTTCTTAAATTCTTCAACCTTACCTTTTTGTAGTGAACTGACAAAATCCTGTACAAAACTTTCCGAGGTCATATACATCACACGCGCATTTGGCTTGGCTTGTAACAGCGCATTTCCGACAGCTTGCATCAAGTGTGTTTTACCCAAACCTGTTGGACCATATAAAAATAAAGGATTGTGCTGAGACGCACCAAGCTGGGTCAAAACCTTGCGGCAGGTTTCCGCAGCCATCTGGTTGGAACGGCCTTCCACAAACAGTGAAAAAGTGAATTGCGGGTTGAGCTGTCTTTTCTTTGGTGATTTCGCTGTGTTTTGACTTGGCTGGACCAGATCAGGCTCTTTCTTGATACGTGTTGGAATAGTCTGGGTATTTAAAGCGGCAGTCGTGGTTGCTGGCTGCTCACTGGAAGACAAAATCGTACCAGGGCGGGAATCAACCAGGATCTCAACCTGACGAATCCGCCCTTCAGACAACTGTTCCGCCAAAATTGAAATGAGTTCCAGATGATTATCTTGAATATAACGTGTCCAATAAGGGTTAGGTGCGTATAAACGCATGACTCCATCAACCTCTTCGGCAACCAAAGGACGAATCCACATCGCAAAGACGTTATCAGAGAGCTCTTGTCGCAAGCGAGTTAAGCAGTCTGTCCAGAGCATGTGCATCCCCTATCTATCCATTTTAAATTCAAAAATAAAAACCGTTACCCTCATCTTTCAAAGGGGTCGCCATTCTAACCAAGTTATCCACATCTGTCAGGACAATTTATGAGACTTTCGCTGAAAAAGACAGCATTTGTTTATAAATTTAAATTCAAAACCGCATGTGTATAACTTTTTGCACAAGCTGTGGATAATTTTAAGCTCAAAGTTATCCACAAACTATATTATTGATAAAAACATGCTTATCCACAGCATAAATTTATGTTTATTCAAAAAAAAACACCACTTTCCACAGAATAAATCCACACTAATAAGAATAAATTTAAATTTTAAAATTTGAATTTACTTATAAGGTTTACCTGTTTTGTGGATAACTGAGCATATCGAAATTTAAATTCAAAATCCAAGAATTAAATTTAAATTAGAAAGCGGGTTGTTGATAAACCTGTTTGTAAACTGGGAAAATAAACGAATGCTGATATAATTTAACCAGATAGCTTGTGTATATTTTTTGTTTTCAATAAAAGCATGTAACTGCATGCAGGTTTATTGCTTCAAAACAGAACAAACAAAATGTAAAGTTTTTGATTTTCCATTGACAGCGTAAACATTGCACAATAAAATCGCGGACCTTTATAGAAAGATCATTTTGGGAGTTTCGATATGAAACGTACTTTCCAACCATCTGAATTAAAGCGTAAACGCGTTCATGGTTTCCGCGCTCGTATGGCTACTAAAGCAGGTCGTCAAGTTTTAGCTCGTCGTCGTGCAAAAGGTCGTCATAGCTTAACCGTTTAATACTGTTAAGCTGACCAGACTTGGGTGATGGCACTTTACAGTTTCGGCACTGAATCCCGTATTCGCTGTGCTGCAGATTATAAAAGTGTGTTTGATGGTGCACTTTTTAAAGTGCACCAGCCCCATTTCCTTTTTTTAGCAAAATTAACCGAACAGCCAAATAGCCGTTTGGGTATTGTCGTTGCTAAAAAGAAAGTACGTCGTGCTCATGAACGAAATCGAATAAAACGTCTTGCTCGGGAGAGCTTTCGCTTACACAAAGTGCAATTTAATGCTGATATCGATATTGTGGTAATGCCTAAAGTTGGTATAGAAGCAATCGCAAATCAAGAATTACATCAACAATTAGAGTTTGCTTGGCAAAAATTACAACGCTTAGCAAAAAAGCATTCAAAAGCTGTTATAACATCTTCACAAAATTAGAGATCTCCAATGGTACAATTACTACATTGGTTGATAAGATGTTACCAGATTGCTATTAGTCCATTATTGGGTCCTCGTTGTCGCTATATTCCTACCTGCTCGCAATATGCGATTGAAGCATTGCAAACACACGGTGCGGTCAAAGGTGTCTGGTTATCGACTAAACGAATTTGCCGTTGTCATCCTTGGGGCGGCTCAGGCTACGATCCAGTACCACGCAAAGCACTTCGTTTTATTTCGTTTCATCAAATAGATTCTCAAATGCATCACGTTGCTGTACCCTTTCGTGATCGTTTATTCAAGCAAAATCTCTCTAACCATTTGGGATTATAGATATGCAACAATGGGCCAGATTTGCAATTCTTGGAGCCATGTTTGTTACCGCATATTTGCTTATTTTGGCTTGGCAAAAAGATTATGGTCATGCTGCACCAGCACCGCAACAACAAGCGGCTGCTGTGACTGCACATGAAGTATCTGCAGATTTGCCAAACGCTCAAAATGCAACAGCGGCTTCAGACTTGCCACAAGCAAATGTGACTGCATCACAAACCACAGAACATAATACATCTGTGAGTCAGCAACTGATTTCAGTACAAACTGATCTTTATCATCTGTGGATCAATCCAAAAGGTGGTGATATTGTCCGTATTGAATTGTTAAGCCATGATGAAAGCAAAGACAGCGATAAACCGTTTGTCATGCTGGAAAGCGATGCGAAACGTACCTACGTCGCTCAATCGGGGTTAATTGGTTTAAATGGACCAGATAGCAGCCGTGGCGGTCGTCCAATGTATGATGTTGAGAAAACAGCATACACCTTGGCAGATGCGAAAAGTGTAGCGTCGAAAGATGGTAAAACACATCAAGTATTGACTGTGCCGTTGGTATTTAAAACACCTGAAGGTGTGGAAGTGATTAAATCGTTCACTTTCACGCAAGGTGATTACCCAATTACTGTTAAACATCAAGTTGTTAACCGTAGCCAGCAAAACTGGCAAGGTCAAATGTTTGGTCAGCTGAAACGTGATAATTCTGATGATCCAGGGAAGTCTTCTCAAGGTATTTTCACACTAGGTACCTATCTAGGTGGAGCATGGGGTACACCTGAAGAGCCATATAATAAGTTAAAATTTGCCAATTTTAATGACGAAAAATTAAATGTTGAAGCCAAAGGCGGCTGGGTTGCCATGGTTCAGCATTATTTTGTGAGCGCATGGATTCCTGGGAATTTAAAACTCACTCAGGCCGATGGTCAGCCATATAATGCAAAATTAGAGTCACGTCAGTCTACGGACGGCATGAATATCATAGGCTTCACCTCTCCAGTGATCAATGTACCTGCAGGTACTTCAATGGAAGTGGATGCTAAACTGTATTCAGGTCCAAAAATCCAATCTGAACTCAAAGACTTGGCTGCTGGTTTAAACCAAACTGTTGATTACGGTTGGTTATGGCCAATTGCGAAATTATTGTTCTTGGGCTTGCAATTCTTCCATAACATTATTGGTAACTGGGGCTGGTCAATTATCTTATTGACGATCTTGGTGAAGTTGATTTTATGGCCACTTTCTTCAAAAAGTTATCGTTCGATGGCGAAAATGCGTGTGATTGCACCAGAAATGCAACGCATGAAAGAAGAATTTGGTGAAGACCGCATGCGTTTCTCACAAGAAATGATGGCGCTCTATAAGCGTGAACAGGTTAACCCTCTGTCTGGTTGCTTGCCATTGCTATTGCAAATGCCAATTTTCCTAGCCTTGTATTGGGTATTGATGGAATCGGTTGAACTGCGTCATGCACCGTGGTTAGGTTGGATTCAAGATTTATCTGCGATGGATCCATGGTTTATCTTGCCGTTGATCATGGGTGTCACCATGTATGTTCAGCAGATGCTTAACCCACAACCAACGGATCCAATGCAGGCAAAAGTATTCCGTATCATGCCAATCATGTTTACGGTATTCATGTTGTTCTTCCCTGCGGGCTTAGTGCTTTACTGGATCGTCAACAATAGTATTACCATTTTGCAACAATGGTTTATTAACAAAAGCGTCGAAAAAGACCGTCTCAACAAGGTTGAGCCGAGCGCTTAAGTCCGAACTTTTACTGAATAAATCCGCTTAAGATGGTAATCTTAGGCGGATTTTTCTTTGTCTGTATTTAGGGTTCCTGTTTCATAACCCTCGTGTTTTTTAGGTGAATTTAACATGCAACATCAAACCACAATTGCTGCGATAGCTACCCCATTAGGTCGTGGTGGTGTGGGCGTGATTCGACTTTCTGGACCAAAAGCTTATGCGATTGCAGAACAGTTGACCCATAAACAATTACCTGCTCCACGTATGGCAGGTTTCCGTCAGTTTTGTGATGCCGATGGCTCAGTGATGGATGAGGGGATTGTGTTGTGTTTTCCAAACCCTCATTCGTTTACGGGCGAAGATGTGGTGGAATTACAGGGGCATGGTGGCCCTGTCATCCAAAATGCTTTGCTGGCACGTTTGCTCGATCTGGGCGCGAGTGCTGCAAAAGCGGGTGAGTTTTCTATGCGTGCCTTTGAAAATGGCAAAATGGATTTAGTACAAGCGGAAGCGATTGCCGATTTGATTGATGCCACTTCACAGGCAGCAGCACGTTCTGCCGTTCGCTCTTTGCAAGGTGTATTCTCAACCAAAATTAATACAGTTTTAGAAAAACTCATTCACTTACGTTTGCATGTTGAAGCTGCGATTGATTTCCCTGAAGAAGAAATTGATTTCCTTGCTGATGGCAAGATTTTGGCTTTGTTGGATGAGGTACAGGACTCAGTTCAAGCGGTACAGCAGTCTGCTCGTCAAGGACAGCTATTACGTGAAGGTTTACAGGTGGTAATTGCGGGTAAACCAAATGCGGGTAAATCGAGCCTGTTAAACGCACTGGCGGGCCATGAACGTGCTATTGTGACGGATATTGCAGGCACCACCCGCGATGTGCTGCATGAAAAGATCAGTTTGAATGGTTTGCCGATCACCCTAACTGATACTGCTGGTTTACGTGAAACGGGCGATATCGTTGAGCAAGAAGGAATTCGTCGTGCGATCAAGGAAATTGAACAGGCGGATTTATTGCTGTTGGTGTATGACTTGAATCAAGGTGATGAGCCATTGCAATTAGCGCATGAATATTTTTCAGAGCATCTTGAGCCAAAACGTTTGCTATTGATTGGCAATAAATGCGATTTAACGGGGCAAGATGCTACATTAAGTGATTATCAAGGCTTCCGTCATATCAGTGTCTCCGCAAAACAAGATATGGGGGTTCAGGCACTCATAGAGGCGATTACAGCGCATGCGGGCTTCCAGCCTGAAGAAGACACCTTTATCGCCCGAACACGTCATTTAGATGCAATGAAGCGTACTCAGCGCTATCTTGCAGAAGCACGTGAGCAGTTAGTTGTGTTTAATGCAGGTGAATTGGTCGCAGAATCATTGCGACTGGCTCAAAATGCGTTGGGCGAAATCACTGGTGATTTCAGTGCTGATGATTTACTCGGAAAGATTTTTGGTTCATTCTGTATTGGAAAGTAATTTGAACCTATTTTATTGGCTCTAGACTAGCAGATTACCCTTAATTTTACCTAATTAGATTCCTTGAAAATAGGTTTTATCAAAACGAATTTTAAGCATCATTGTGAATCTGGATATGACCCAATGCACGGTTGTGGTGGAATTATTCCAAAATTTAATGCGATGATCTACCTTATTCTGGTTTTATATTTATATGTCAACATGGTGTGATATTTATTGTCAGTTTATTACCAAACTGGAGATGCATTAAGACATTTTTTTCAAGCATTAACCGCAAACGTTTCACGTGGAACATAGAA
>OCVT010001094.1_pt1 | contig 11626 bp, 9 predicted proteins | sample 1539111 | NCBI WGS metagenome assembly OCVT01 (sample SAMEA3991482, study PRJEB22521) | metagenome | biome: anthropogenic terrestrial biome; feature: sewage plant; material: raw primary sludge | place: Sweden | collected 2012-09-26 | reverse complement strand
CACGACGCTCTTCCGATCTGTCGGCATCTTCAGGGCCAATGCCTCCACTAAGCAGAAACGGCGTTCCACCCTGATAAGCATCGAGGACAGACCAATCGAACTGATTTCCGCTACCTCCTTTTGTCTTACATCTAGTATCAAAAAGGAACAAGTCGATAATGCCCTCATATTCTTCACATTTCTTTATGTCTTCTACACAACTCACACTAATTGTTTTGATAATCTTTATCTCCTTCCGAATATCAGGAATAAGTGTAAGCTTTAGATTCTCTATCATGGTACGGCTCTCATCTCCATGAAGTTGTACGTAATCGAGATTGTAGTTGTAGACACGCATAAGAATGTTCTGGGGCATATCATCAACAAATACGCCAACACTTTTAGTGTCGGAGGCTACGCTACTTACCTCTTTCGTGTTGTTTTTCAACCTTTCACGCGAATAGTCGGGAATGATACCAGCCCGTGAAGGAATCATTTGCACATAACGGGAACTCTTCGGATAAAAGATGAAGCCCATAAGATCAATGTCTAAGGCTGATACGGCACGAATATTATCAGTATCGCGCATACCACAAACTTTAATAATCATATTCTTTCTTATTTAGGACTTAAACGATAATTAATTTCTGCTCAAAACGGCTATAAAATCTCTCAAAGCCATGCCGGGGTCTTCTGCTCTCATAAAGCATTCACCCATGAGAAAGCCTCTGAAGCCCGCAAGTTTTAAACTATTGACCGTCTCCGGACTATCAATTCCACTCTCACTGACCAGGCATGCATCCTGAGGTAATCGGCTTGCCATGCGAAAAGAATTCTGCACGTCGGTATGGAATGTTCCCAGATCGCGATTGTTTATGCCATACATATCCGGTTCCAAATCAACATAATCAAAGTCTCTATCATTATGCATCTCCAGCAATACGCCCATGCCGAGTTCATGCGCGGTGTTCAAAAGCATTCTGCATTCATCTTTTTTCAAATTAGCCGCTATTAGCAACACGGCCGAAGCTCCACAATGGCGCGCTAAAAAGAGTTGATATTCGTCTATAACGAAGTTCTTATACAGGATGGGGATGGTAACACCTACCTGACGAGCTATCTGAATATATTCATCACAACCTCCGAAATAGTCATGGTCTGTAAGAATGCTTAATGCCGCGGCCCCGTTATTCTGATAGCTCAAAGGAATAATCTCCGGAGAACCATCCTGCTTGATCCAGCCTTTGGAAGGGGACTTGCGCTTGAACTCGGAAATGATACCGGTATCCGATTTCATCAATGCGTCACACATAGAGACTGGTAACGAATCTTCATGCTCCATCTCCCGCTCTACTAAACTATATAGTTTCGAGGGCGAGATAAAACGTTTATACTCATCGATTTCCACACGTTTATGTGCGACTATTTCATTTAATATATCCATCATCTCATTAGAAATCATTTACTCATAACTTACGCCGAATATCCTATGATAAGAATCGTCCGACATGGAACCGGCTCCTGCCCGTTAGCCGTTCAGTTCTACAAACTTCTTAAAGACAGAGAGGGCATTCCCGCTATCAATACTTTCGCGTGCAATGTCTATACACTCTTCAATGCTCTTCTTGCCCTTTTCCATCACTTGAATACCAAAAGCCGCATTGGCAAGTACGATATTCTTCTGACCCGGTAAAGCTTCGTTCTTAAGAACAGCATCGAAAATCTGGGCTGCTTCCTCTTCTGTTGCACCACCCCGCAATTCCTCTGCTTTTGAAAGAGGAAATCCCATATCAGAAGGTTTAAAAAGTCTTTCATAATGATTGGTCGTAACCTTGAAATCTCCGGTAAGTGAAATTTCATCATATCCATCAATACTATTCACGATACCATAGTCAATACCTATTCTTTGATAGACCTGATTGTAAAGACGCATCTGATTAAGATTGGCCACACCAAGCAATTGGCATTTGGGTTGTGACGGATTCACGATAGGACCAAGCAGATTAAACACCGTGGGGAATTGCAAAGCCTTGCGGATAGGGCCTACGAACTTCATGGCCTTGGCAAACAATTGCGCATGCAGATATACAATGCCACATTCATTGATGGAACGATTAAGCTTATCCACATCAGCCGTGAAAGTAACACCATGATTCTGAATCACATTCGATGCACCACTTACAGAGGTAGCCGCATAATTGCCATGCTTGGCCACCTTATAGCCTGCGCCAGCTATCACAAAGCAACTCGTGGTCGAGATATTGAAAGTATTCTTGCAATCACCACCAGTACCGACAACATCTATATAACGGTCACAATCAAGAATAGCAGGAACGCCCGTAGCCAGAATACCATCACGGAAGCCCAACAACTCTTCCACTGACACCCCGCGCATTTGCAAACCCGTTAGCAAGGCGGTAATCTGTTCCTCGGGATATTCACCTTTTGTAATTCCAAAAATGATATTCTTGGTTTCCTCATAAGTCAATTCCTCGTGATTCAACATTCTGTTTAGAATATCTTTCATTGCCATAATTTAACCCTTTATATTTTATGTTTATTTGTTTAAATTCAATTTTACGAAAAAAGGCCTGTCGTAAGAACGGCAGGCCTTTTGTATCTATTAATATCTATACACAGCTTCGCAACTCACGACTTTATTAATCTCGAGCGACGCCACCACCATGCTGTAGATACAAAATTTATCATTTCTATCTCATTTAATTAATTTCGATTGCAAATATAATATTTTTTTTTCAAACCACAAACTTTTTGACGTTTTTTATCAAATATATTATTTTTCCGTAACTATTATTGATGCGCGATTTTTCCTCTCGCCTTATGATGGTCTCCTTTCTATTCCATGGCTAGTAGAGATTATACATTATGGAACCGATTTACGGCTTTCCATGTACCGTATCATCCTCTACTTATAAAAAAGGTGCAACCAGTTGCAGGTCGCATGTGTTCGTATATACAACTAGCCACTTTTCACCCGCCAGAGTGTATCTTTTTTACTTTCAAAGGCACACTTTCGTATTCTCATCTCTTGTAGCAATGCAAAAAACAGAAGACAAATCCTTGATTTAGCTAAGAAGCGACAATTCACTTATGTCATCTTTAAAAAATATTTTCAAATTCATGTAATAAACTAACCGCTATTGCGTTTTATATTGAAAAGACAAACAACACAGCCTATGAAGTATTTTACATCTGAAGAAACAAGTCCCTCTGAGAAGACTTTAAAATTGATTCGACAACTTGCTTACACTTATCGCGTAATCAAAATGAACGGAAAGAATGAAGTATATTGTCTGAATTAATGATTAGAAAGATGAAAACTATCGTATCACCATCACTCTTGGGGGCCGACTTTCTCGACCTCAAGAGTGAGGTTGAAATGATCAACCGAAGCGAAGCAGAGTGGCTCCACATGGATATCATGGATGGAGTTTTTGTACCCAACATCTCATTTGGATTCCCGGTCATGGATGCCGTTGCCAAAATATGTAAAAAGTCACTCGATGTACACTTGATGATTGTACACCCAGAACAATATATTAAGAATGTGGCTCAGGTAGGTGCGCAAATTATGACCGTACACTATGAGGCGTGCACCCATCTGCATCGAACGGTTCAAGAAATTCACGCTACTGGCATGAAAGCCGGTGTCGCGCTGAATCCTTCAACCCCGGTATGCATGCTTGAGGATATAATCTCCGATCTGGATTTAGTACTTCTGATGAGTGTAAACCCGGGATTCGGCGGGCAAAAATTCATCGAAAACACGATAAAAAAAGTCGAACAACTACGCCAACTCATCCAGAAGTCAGGTAGTGGTGCTCTAATAGAAGCAGACGGAGGTGTTCAGGATGAAACGGCTTCTCGACTTGTAAAAGCAGGAGTAAACGTATTGGTAAGCGGAAGTTATGTCTTTAAATCTACAAATCCCGTATCAACGATTCATGCACTCAGAGAATTAAAACAGATATAATTGAATCACACCTATGTGAAATACCCGCGCTATTACATACACCCACAAAATTCAAACGGCTAATTGCAAGAGTACATCATGTTCTTTAGCCATACGCCGAAGGTTAAGAAGTGCATATCGCATACGTCCAAGAGACGTATTGATACTCACATTAGTCAACTCAGCTATTTCTTTAAAGGATAGTTGTTGATAAAAACGCATGAACACAACTTCGCGCTGAAGTGCAGGAAGCTTATTCATCATCTTCTTCACATCTTCTCTGATTTGCTGATTTACATAGTCATTTTCGATGTTGCTATCTAGTACCTCATAACAACAGATATTAGAAAGATCATTATCCTTAGTTGGCTCAATAACGTTTTCCAATCGTTGCTCACGATACCAATCCATGATTACGTTATGGGCTATGCGCGTAATCCACGCGCCAAACTTTCCCGTCACGGCATACTTGCCTTCCTGTAGCTTTATGATAACTTTCACAAAGGTTTCCTGAAAGATATCATCAGCGGTATCATGGTCACGAACCACAAAAAGAATATAGGAAAAAAGCTTCGACTGATTTCGTGCTAATAACAAATCGAACGCTCTATTACTACCATTAATATAAGATACGGCCAACTCTTCGTCGGTCATCTCACTCATTTTTTTCATTCCTTAATTGTATTTGTTTATTAAGTAATGTTGTACCAATAGGCATTAATGTTTTAGTTATTATTACTTTTTAGATGGGACAAAGATAAAAGATTTTGTTGGTTTGTGCAAATAATTAACAATAAAATTGAATTCCACACCATAAAAAAGAGGTTGGTGCAGGATGCTACCAACCTCGAGGGATGATTTCGATAAGCTCGAAATCCTAAAAAACTTGTGGCAAATATAAACTATATATTTGAAAAATGCAAATCTTTCTAAACAAATGTTCATTTTTTAACATACTATTCACAACATTGGCCATAATTTCATTATTAATATGTAGATTACACAGACTAAAGGAAAGCACTGCTTTTTATCCATAATCGCATAAAAAACGAGATTTAATCAAATTTTAATATAAACTATTTGATAGTTTAAAAAATAATAACTATCTTTGCGATATACAAATATTAATAACTTAATCCTTATAATTATGAACAAAATTTTACGCTTTTCATTACTTAGTTTGCTTACGCTATTTTGTGGAATATCCACATTTGCCGCAGATGAAACTATTGATTTCACCAAACTAGCTATCACACCAACCACGTCAGGAACCACCACCACTGGATTTACTCTCTCATCAAGTTCCTTCACCTTCACGGCAGACAAAGCTGCAGGAAGTAATGCACCGACCCAAAACGGCACGACAAAAGATATACGCCTATACGCCAAGAATACACTTAAAATAGAAAGTACCAAGGGTATGACGAAAATTGTCTTCACCATGTCTACGCAAGGTCTTACACAATGGGCCGACGTGACACCAGATGTGGGAACCGTAACCGTCGATGTGAATGCAAAAACAGCTACTTGGACAAGTACCACGGCCGTGTCCAGCGTGATGCTAACCGTAGGAGCAACCAATACACATGGATCAAATACTTCTAAAACTGCTGGACAATTTGATTTTAATTCTGCCATATTTACAACAGAAGGATCAGCTACAACTATCGATGCACCAACGATTAATGGTACCACTCCTTTCGTAGGTTCTACGGAAGTAACAATTATAGGCGCTACTGGTTCTACTATTTATTACACACTTGACAACACCGACCCAACGGCATCTTCTGCTCTTACAGGAACATCACCGCTTACATTTACTCTTGACAAGAGCGCAACCGTTAAAGCTATTGCCGTATTAGGTGCATTAACAAGCACCGTAGCAAGTAAAGACTTCACCATAACAACTTATGAAGATGCTACCATCGCAAGCCTAAACATCCTTACGGCTGACAAACAATATGTCAATCTAAAACTCACGAATGCAAAAGTTGTCTATGTTGATGGTAGCAGCGTTTATGTTCGTGAAGGAGATAAAGCCATCAATTTCTTTAACACGGGATTATCAGCGCTTACCTTAAATAGTACGGTTTCAGGTACAGTAAAAGCTGACTTCGCATTATATAACAAGATTCCGGAAGTAAAAAAGAATTCGGATACGAATCCTGATGGCTTAACAATAACCTCATCGACTGACACCGCATTAGATCCAGTATCAACAACTGTTTCTGATCTTTTAGCTTCCAAACATATTGCTGATCTGGTAAAACTTACAGGTGTAACTATTACATCAGAAGTGCCATCTGGAGCGACGAAAACCAACTATTACGCAAATTCTGGGGCAGATAAGATTCAACTTTATGGCAATGACGCTGTACTTCCAAATCCTATCGACGCAAACAAGACCTATACCGTAGTAGCTGTCTTTAACACCATTTATAATGGTGTTGCAGAAGTCAAGCCGATTTCTGTTACAGAGGAAACACCTACTGGTATAAATGCAATCACAACAAATGGAGACAACACAAATAGTCCTATCTTCAACTTAGCAGGTCAACGCGTAAGCAAATCATACAAGGGTATCATTATTCAGAATGGAAAGAAAATTCTGAACAAATAATAGCTCATACTAGCAAATGAGTCCACTTCAAAAAGCCCATAATCACGAATTCCCACATTGTAACTCATTGATGATTAAGTGCGCAATTTTAGCATAAAGACTTTATAATGTGGACTCATAAATAAAAAGGGCAATCTCTCTAATAGGATTGCCTTTTTATTATTATAAAACGCATCTTTCACAGAACTTATGACAAAGGGGATTGCACAAGCCATGCAATCCCCTTTTCTAACAATCAGTTTAATTATATCTACTCTGCATCATTCTTAGTAACCTCTACCTTGACATTTGGCAATGTTTTTACAACAGGCTTCTTGGATGATACTGATTTCTTTTCTTTTTCCAGTTTAGCTTTCAACTTATCTTCTGCAACTTGTATTTTCTCAAGTTTCGTTTGCAGACGAATGATCTCCTTTGACTTCATCTCTATCTCATCTCCTTGATTCTTGATAGTTGTTAGCAATGAGTTCAGTTCATCATTATCAATATCATCTGGATAAAGAGCATTTACTCTATTGAGGAAGTCACCTAAAATATTCATATAATTAGTAAAAGCATCAAACGGACTACTATAGATGCCACGATCAATACCTACACGGGAAGGCTTCGTGGTCATAAAACGGAAGTTATTACTTGCCTGCAAGTAATCCCAATCCACATTTATACGAGGATCATCAGCTATCCGCACACGATCGGCCACACTATAAAGTTTATTAAAAGCCTCTCTTTGCATGGGATTTCCCAGCCAGCTACTCACATCTCGTTCCTCATCGGTCCAACTTAATGTATCAGGAACGTTCAGTGCTCCGACACTCTTTAATTTCATACAAATTTCCGTTGGAGTTGAGAATGTAATACCTTTAGTCTTAGCACATGCAGGAATGGCTTTCAAGAACTCCAATATATTACTCGACAAGGGGTGAGTAATACCCAGTGCTGAAAGCTCCATGAAGATATTGATAACTTGTTCCTCATCAGGGAAAGAGGCTATGCGATTCACATAATTATCAGCAAAGAGTGGATAGCCGTCCCAATCACTATTGCTAAAACGAAGCGAGACATCATCACTCAATGTGACATCACGCAACAACAATTTTAGATTTGGAACTAAAGCACAGTTATACACATAATGGGGAGATTTCCATCCCAACACATGTCTGGCTCCTTCGGTAAGCATTGCCTTGAATCCCATTTGAGAAGCCTTTAGACCAATATCATCACTATAAATAAGAGAAGAATTACGAAGTACCTTTGGCTTCTGGCCAAAATAGTCTTCTATTTTAGCACATTGGCGCTTCACTTCTTTCTCAAAACATTCCTCATTGATAAGTGATGCCAAACCATGGGAATAGGGCTCTGCAAGAAACTCCACACAACCTGTGGCATTCAATTCCTGTAGTTTCTCCAAGACTTGAGGAGCATGCATCTCCAATTGTTCAATACCCACACCCGAAAGAGAAAAGGCTACTTTGAAATATCTTTCATTACTCTTTATCATATCGAGCAACGCATTCAATGCCGGCATGTAAGACCGTTCCGCAATATCTGTGATACTACGTTCATTCTCATAATCATCATAATAATAATGATCGGTTCCGATATCGAAAAAACGATAACGCTTCAGATGAATAATCTGATGGATCTCAAAATATAAACAAATTGTTTTCATTGTTTAATCTTTTATTTTTACTCTTATCTCTTTAACCTTATTTCCATCCGAGCGTACGCTCATAGAGTTCCCGTATCCACGAGCCTACCTTCTCCCAAGTAATCTGATCGACTTCCTTCTTACCTTCGTCCTGCATATAATGGAACAAACCCTCATTGTGACAAATACTATATATGGCATCTGCCATAGCATGTATATCCCAATAGTCCACCTTTATACAATTGCTCAGGATTTCAGCGCAACCACTTTGTTTGGATATGATAGTCGGTGTTCCACACTGCATAGCCTCAAGAGGTGATATTCCAAAAGGTTCACTCACTGATGGCATTACATAGACATCTGAATCTTTAAGACATTCGTACACCTGCTTTCCACGCATAAAGCCTGGGAAATGGAATCGGTCTGCAATACCACGCTCTGCTGCCAGATATATCATCTGATCCATCATATCACCAGAACCAGCCATACAGAATCGCACATTACGCGTACGATGAAGCACCATATTTGCAGCTTCAACGAAGTATTCCGGTCCCTTTTGCATGGTTATTCGTCCTAGGAAGGTAACAACTTTTTCCTTCCCAGTATGCTCAGGGCGAGGAATAGCCTGCAACTCGTCCTTTAGAGGATAAACTGCATTATGAACCGTAAAACATTTACGCGGATCCTGATGATATTGATTGATAACCGTCTGACGAGTTAATTCCGAAACGCACATTATACAATCAGCACTATCCATGCCATCTTTTTCTATGGAATAAACCGTAGGATTGACGTGCCCCCGCGAACGATCGAAATCAGTAGCATGAACATGTATGCACAAAGGCTTTCCACTTATACGTTTTGCATGTATACCAGCTGGATAGGTTAGCCAATCATGAGCATGAATAATATCAAAATTCTGCTGGCTTGCAATGACCCCTGCAATGATAGAATAGTTGTTGATTTCCTCATGTAGATTTGAAGGATAACCACCGGCAAACTCTAAACATCCGAGATCATTCACATTCATATAACTAAAGTCTGCATAAATGTGGTCTCGAAGTTGATAATACAAATCGGGATTCATCACATTACCAATACGGCTTTTTACATAATCGTAATTGACGTCACGCCATACAATGGGAACACAGTTCATCGCTATAATATTGGCCGCAGAACGATCTTCATCTCCAAATGGTTTCGGTAGACAAAGGGTAATATCCACATCACCTTGGGCATGTAATCCCTCCGTAATTCCAAAATTAGCCGTAGCGAGTCCACCATATACATGAGGAGGATACTCCCATCCAAACATTAATACTTTCATAGAACGTTCTCCTATTAATACTTGTATGTTTCTAACAATTCCAATGTACGTAACACCTCTGCCACATTCATGGCAAACGATATAGCTCCACGCCCATGAAAAGGAGGATTGCCATCAAAAAGTTCCGGTAACGTACCAAGGCAATGATAAAACATCTCATCTTCATATCCGATCATCTGTCGTTCTATAAAGCTTAATCTTGTTCGTTTATAAAGTCTCAGACATGCTTCCATGTAGAAACCGGCAAGCCATGGCCATGCGGTACCTTGATGATAAGCATAGTCGCGCTGATTCTGTGGCCCGACATACATTGGATTATAGCCACCACTCTTAGGCGAGAGCGTACGCAATCCTTTCGGTGTCAGTAACTCACGTGTACAAATATCTATCACACTCTTTTTTTGATTTTGATCCAATGGAGAATAATCGAAGGACACCGCAAAAATCATATTTGGGCGCACACTCCAATCCATCATGTTACCATCTACATAATCAAACAGATATCCATAATCATTAAGGAACGTATCAAGGAAAGAGGTCTTACACTGTTCGGCCATTTTTTCAAGATGTTCTGCTTCATCCACATGTTGCTGTTCGACTTCTAAACTCGCAATAAACTTTAGCGCATTGTACCATAACGCATTAAACTCGACGATGAAACCCGTACGAGGCACAACCGGACGCCCATTAGCGGTAGAATTCATCCATGTCATTGCATGATCTTTGCCATCGGTCTTCAATAATCCATTCTCCTCTAACGAGAGATTTGGATGCTTTCCAGACTCAATAAACTTCATTATCTCGTGCAAAAGCTTGCCATACATGGCAATGCACTTCTCATGACCGGCTTTTTTAGCATATTGCTGGATAGCCCAAACAGCCCATAAAAGGACATCGGGCTGGTCTATCTCATATATCTTTACCGTAAGAGGTTTGCCTTCCATAAACTCACGAAGTCCTCGTTGGGCAGTTTTCATGACAAGTTCAAAGTAATCCTGCTCATCAATAGCCAACGTAAGACCAGGTAATGATATGAAAGTATCACGGGCACGGCATTTGAACCATGGATAACCAGCAAGAATGTAACGATCATCATTCTTCATTCGATTATGAAACTGATGTGCTGCATTTACCAGACAATGGAAGAAATTGTCTCGTGGATTACGATCCTCTACTTCTTTTTCAAACAAATGTTTTAACCCAACCGTTTTACATGAAGATGTAGAAGCTGCAAAAACAATACTTTCTCCTTTTCTGATATTCATTTCAAAATATCCAGGTACATAGAGATCCTCATTTGAAGCATAGCCACGCTCCTGCTCTTTTGGATATTCTATACCACGATACCAATCTGGCTGGAAAACGAACTCGTTCATTTTACTAAACTGCATGTAAAGATCCGGATAACCAGCATACATGCAAGTCTTGATGCCGTTTTCTACATTTTGGTAGTCACGAGAAGCCGTTGAATTTTCATGCGTAAATTGGCGAACACTACGGAAAGCCATAAAAGGACGAAAACGCAATGTCGTTGCCGAATGAGCATCAACCAATGTGTAGCGAATAAGAATGCGGTCTTCATAATGCTGAAACACCACTTCTTTCTTTAATAACACTCCACCGACGCGATACAACGTGGTGGGAACTTTGTCACAATCAAACTCTCGTATATACTTGTGACCTTTTGGGCTGTAATTATTGCCCTGATACTTATGAAGACCAAGATTAAATTCTGCACCATGTTGAATGACTGTAACGTCGAGAGAAGACAGTAGCACATGGTTCTCGTCGTCCAGTTCAGGAACGGGAACCACTAGCAGTCCGTGATACTTTCGAGTATTACAATCTACTATCGTGGAGCAAGAATAAGCACCTGAGCGGTTTGTTCGAAGTAATTCTCTTGGTAAGGATTCCTCCAAATTTGTCATCAAGGCCTTTTCGAATCGTAGATAACTCATAGTTTCTATTAAGGTTTAGTTATTCAGTAAATTATAGAAGAACCATTACTCATTATTTCATAGTAACCATTCCACGAGTTCAAAGATAGTAAATATTTCTATTAACACAAAATAAAATTGA
>OCVT010001093.1_pt1 | contig 11637 bp, 9 predicted proteins | sample 1539111 | NCBI WGS metagenome assembly OCVT01 (sample SAMEA3991482, study PRJEB22521) | metagenome | biome: anthropogenic terrestrial biome; feature: sewage plant; material: raw primary sludge | place: Sweden | collected 2012-09-26 | reverse complement strand
CCTTTCAGAAATGGATACCACGATAGATTGGGAGGAACTCTTCGAGGTTTTTCAAACAAATAAAAACAGATAAGGCATATAAGTTAAAGCAAATTGCTCGTCCTTATATGCCTTATTTAGTAATATAGATAAAAAACTACTCTTCTCCTGGAAGGTCAAATTTTTCGTGTTTGATAATCTTAGCGTGAACCATAAAATAAACCGATTCGGCTACATTGGTGCAATGCTCAGAAATACGCTCCAAATGTTTCAACACCATCACCAAATTAGTTCCAGAAACCACCACTTTCGAATTGGATTTCATTTCACTGATGATTTGATGAACAGTGTCATCTATTTTGTATTTGATAGCTTTGTTCAAAACAAAAATTTCCCCAATAATACTTTCATCTTTAGTAACAAAACAAGCATTGGTTTTAACAACAACTTGAACGATTTCTCGCGTCAAATCTTCAATCGCAAACTTAGCAATCAAATCATGTTTGTCTTTAATACTCTTGGTTTTTTTGATAATACTTATCGACAAATCGCCTATACGCTCTATCTCGTTACTAATTTGCATCGCCGACATTATAAACCTCAAATCTGAGGCTACTGGTTGATGCAACGCAAAAATATTTTGACAAATCTCCTCGATTTTTACATCCAATTTATCAATTTTATGTTCCGTTTTTTTGACTTCTTTGCCTTCAATCGGTTCAGATAAAATAGCTTTTACAGCTTCCCCAACTTGCGTTTCAGCCAAAACACCAATCTTGGTGATGATGTCTCTTAATTTTGTTAATTCTATTTCAAAATGTGTCATCTTCTATTCTATATTTTAGTAATCAGTCAATAGTGGTTAGTCCTTAGCTTTTATAACTTAATTACAAATTACCAGTCACTAAATACGGGTTATTATTTGCTTACAATGATAGCTAATCACCATTGTACTACCCAAATCTTCCTGTAATATAATCTTCCGTTTGTTTCTTCTCGGGTTTGGTGAAAATATCTTTGGTTTTACCCATTTCTATCAATTCCCCCATATAGAAAAAAGCCGTATGATCACTCGTTCTAGCCGCTTGTTGCATATTGTGGGTCACAATAATTATAGTGTATTGCTCTTTCAATTCGTGTACCAATTCTTCAATTTTTGAAGTAGACAACGGATCTAACGCACTCGCTGGTTCATCCATCAAAATAATATCTGGACTCACCGCCAAAGTTCTAGCAATACACAATCGTTGTTGTTGACCACCAGAAAGTCCCAAAGCCGACTCTGTTAAACGATCTTTTAATTCCTCCCAAATTGCAGCCTTTCGCAAGGAAACCTCAACGATTTCGTCCAACTGCGCCTTGTTTTTAATGCCATTAATTTTAGGACCATACGCGACATTTTCATAAACAGACTTCGGAAAAGGATTTGATTTTTGAAAAACCATTCCAATCTTCTTTCTAATATTAACCACATCTACATCTTTATCATAAATATCAACACCTTCCACCAGCATTTCTCCAGTAATTTTAACGCCTGGAATCAAGTCATTCATCCTATTAATACATCTCAAAAAAGTCGATTTTCCACAACCCGAAGGACCGATCAAAGCAGTAACTTTGTTGGAAGGAATTTGCAAAGAAATCCCATTCAACGCTTTCTTCTCCCCATAATACAACGACAAGTCTTCTACCTGTATTTTTACATCTTTCATAATAATCTTTACTTCAAATTTTTAAAATAAGGCATTTAAAATATAAGTTGGGCGTACCCCATTTGCAAAAGGCTTCCTTCAGCAACCCGTTAGTTTGCGCCTTTCGCAACTGCGGTCGGGCTATACGCAGTACTTCGGTACTTTGCTCCTATCCCTCACGCAAAAAAACATTACTCTTTCGCTCTTCTTCTAATTCTGGATCTTATCAATACCGCTACTAAATTCAGTGACAACGTCAAAATCAACAAGACCAAAGTCGTAGCAAATTGTATCGGCATCGTTTTCTCCACATCCGAAGATTGCGTAGACATAATATAAATATGATACCCTAAATTCATAAACTGATCACTCAAAGAACCCGGTAGCGATGCTAAGTAGTAAGCCGCACCGGTGAACAAAATCGGCGCTACCTCTCCAGCACCACGACTCACAGCCAAAATAGTACCGGTCATAATTCCAGAGACAGAACCTGGCAACACTACATTTTTGATGGTTTCCCATTTAGTAGCACCCAAAGCCAAACTCGCTTCCCGCAACTCTCTTGGAATGGTTTTTAATGCTTCTTCAACCGACACAATAATTACTGGAAGCGTTAATAAAGACATTGTTAAACTCGCCCATAAAATATTAGGTTGTCCCCAACGCAATTGCCCTCCATTAAAAACGGTATCTGCCCCAGTACCTACAAATTGAATGAAAAATCCCAATCCAAACAACCCAAAAATAATTGAAGGCACTACAGCCAAGGTACGAATGGAAAAACGAACTGCAGCAGCAAATTTTGAATTCTCACTCGCGTACTCTGTCAAATACAAAGCGGTAATGGTTCCAAATGGCACCGCTGCAATCGACATTACAATTACTAAAATAAAAGTTCCAATCAAGGCGGGAAAAATTCCACCTTCGGTCATTCCATTGGTAGGAAAAGAAGCTATAAACTCCCAAGAAAATTTAGATCTTCCCTCATACACTATGATACCTAAAATAATAAATAAAATAGCGATGATTAAAAGAACAGCCAATTGGGTAATCCCAACAATAGCTTTTCCTTTTAAATCTCCTTTTTGGTTACCATTGCTCAAAAAAGGATGTTGTAATTCGTTTGTAGAAGTCTCCATACTTTATTTTCCTTGAAATTTTTTGATCAATTTTCCTTTTACATAAAACTCTGCAATCGCATTCAACCCAAAAGAGAAGATAAAAAGCAACGACCCTATAAAAAACAAAACGCTATAATGGGTTTCTCCAAACACCGTTTCGGCCATTTCAGAACCAATGGTAGCCGCAAAAGTGCGCACACTCTCAAACGGATTGGCAGATAGTAAAGCTGCATTACCCGTTGCCATCAAGGCAATCATAGTTTCACCAAACACACGACCAATACCCAATAATAAGGCTGCGAAAATACCTGGTGTTGCTGCTGGCAAAGTAACTAAAAAGGCCGTTTGCGATTTACTAGCGCCTAAGGCCAAACTGGCTTCGGTATACGTTTTTGGAACCGCCGAAAGAGCATCTTCAGAAATAGTATATATAATTGGTATGGCGGCCAATGCCATCGCTACACCCCCGACAAAAGCATTTAAACGAGAGTCATACCCAAAAACATCTTGAAAAAAAGTAGCCAACACCATCAACGCAAAAAAACCAATCACCACAGACGGAAAAGCGGCTAACATTTCTATAATAGGTTTAATGATTTCTTTTCTTCGTTTAGAAGCAAAACAAGAAGTATAAATTGCCGCCAAAATGGCCAAAGGACCTGCTATCAGCATAGCAATAAGGGTCACTTTTAATGTTCCGACCAATAAAGAAATCAAACCAAAACGGGGATTATCCGAAACGGGTACCCATTCTGCTGAAATGAACGTACTCCATGTTTTATCAGCTCCTTCTTGATTGGATTTGGCTATTTTCGTTTCTCCCTGATTTTCAGTGGCTAGCTCTTCGATGGGTTCGCCATAAGTTTCTGGCTGTAAATCGGTCGACGCTGCTTCTGTTGGAGACAAATCTTCTAAAGGTGCGCCGTACGTTTCGGGCGCTAAATCTTCAGTGGCTCCACCATAGGTTTCGGGTTGTGTTGTAGTAGTAGCTTTTACTTCGGTTTTCTCAACTTTTTTATTCGAACTAAAAAGAGGTAAGGATTCCTTAAAAACAAAAATAAAAATCAAGAAAATAATAGCAATGGATAAGAAAGCTACACCTGAAATTACTTTTTCCGCTAAAAACTCAGACCATCGAAATTGCTTTCTCAGACTGTCTTTGGTAAACTTAGCACTCGATGAGAAGGATGTTTCCATACTATGGTTTTAAGTAATTCAAATTAAAAAAAACTCCCTTCGATGATTTACAAAAGAAGGAAGCCTAGCATTGGGTTTATTTTAAAGGATAATATCCAACCTCTACAATTACATTTTGCCCTTCGTTACTCAAAATCCAATCGATGAATTTTTTGGTTTCACCAGTTGGTTTTTCTCTCAAATACATAAAAAGGTATCTCGAAATAGGATACGTTTTATTTTTAATTGTAGCCGCCGATGGCAGAATTCCTTTGCTTTTAGCGTCTTTTTTTATTTTACAATCTTTTACTCCTTCGGCATAAGCTGCCCCTCCATACCCTATTCCGTACTTGTCTTTTTTTACTGCATTCACAATTGCTGCGGTTCCTGGTAAGGTTTGACAATTTCTAGCAAAATCTTTTCTAACAACATGGTCCTTAAAAAATTCAAAAGTTCCTGAGCTACTTTCTCTACCATACAATTGAATTTTAGCATCGGGTCCACCCACTTGTTTCCAATTCGTGATTACGCCCGAAAAAATATCAGATAACTGCGCAATAGTTAACTCATTTACAGGATTGGTTTTATTCAAATACACCGACAAACCATCTTTGGCACAAGCAATTTGAATCCCATTTTGCTTGTATTTGGTTTTCAATTTTTCCAGTTCTTCTTGTTCTATCGGCCGGCTTGAATTTGCTATCATAGTCGACCCATTAATCAATGCCGCAATTCCTACTCCTGATCCACCACCGGTAACTTGAACAAATACGCTTGGGTTTTTTCTCATATAAACCTCAGCCCATTTTTGGGATAAAATGACCATAGTATCTGATCCTTTTACAGTTATTTTCGTTGTAGTAGTAAACGAAAAACCAACTAGTATACTGACAACTAGTAAAACGCCTAATTTTATTTTATTCATTTTAAAAACTTATTTCCTCTGCAACAAAAATAGAAAGTTCAATTTAATTCTCTGTTACTTCAACATTAATCCTAATTAATAATCCTATGCTTACGATATCAATCAAAAACGAAACACTAAAATCTGTGATAAACTTTAATTTATTTCAATAATCCTGGATTAATACATTAACCACCTATTTAACCAATCACAAATCAGAATTTATTTTGATTTTATTCATCGTCGTATTCAGTCTTTGTGATTACTTTTTTATTCTTCGCTTTTTCTAATGTAAATGAAAATTCAGAACCAATACCAAATTCACTTTCAACATAAATTTTTTCTTTATGGGCTTCTATAATATGTTTTACAATAGAAAGCCCCAAACCAGAGCCGCCCTCTGTTCGAGACCCACTTTTATCTACACGATAAAAACGTTCAAAAAGGCGAGGTATGTTTTGTTGTTCAATACCTTCACCATTATCTGTCACACGAATCAAAACTTTCTTGTTTGTCAAATTAACAATGGTAACTTCAGTAGTACCGCCAACTCTACCATATTTAATAGAATTGACAATTAGATTCTCAACTACTTGTTGAATTTTGTCTTTATCGCCATGTACATAAACTGGTTGAATGTTATAATTTTCAAAAGCAAGGGTAATTTTCTTTTTATCCGCTTTCATTTCAAGCAAATCAAAAACGTTCTGAACCAAATCTACTATATCAAAATTAGAAAATTCCAAATTCAAATCTCCTGATTCTAACTTGGTAATCATATCTAAATCCTCAACAATGTAAATCAATCGCTCTACTCCTTTTTCGGCACGTTTTAAATACTTCTTTCGAATAGATTTGTCATCCATAGCACCGTCTAAAAGTGTCTCTATGTAGCCTTGCACCGTAAATAATGGCGTTTTTAGTTCGTGCGAAACATTGCCCAAAAATTCTCTACGATAGGCCTCACGAACTTGAAGCATTTCAATTTCTAACTTCTTATCTGTGGCAAACTTTTTAACTTCTCTTGTTAAGGTTTCCATATCCGTAGTAATCGGTTGATTGATAAACGAACTGGATTCTAACAAGGCCACATCATCGTATATTTTTTTTACTCTTCGATAAATAAATCGTTCAACACGGTACTGAATGACTAAAAAAGAAAAAACATAAGTACCCACAAAAGCTATTGCTGCAAACGAAAAAATAATTCTAGAATGAGGTCTAAAAAAAGCTTGAAGCAATATAGAAGAAGCTATTGCTACAAAAATACTGACATACAAGGCAGACTTTATGGCAAATTTATACGTTTTCTTAAAATTGATTTTTACCATAGTATTCATTTCCAATAGAATAATTTCTTTTTTATTATTAGCACCTACTAGTCAACAAAGGTACTTGTATTAGCGCAAAATTCACAAATTACAACCAAAAATAGGATGTCATTTGTGAACTTTACACATAATTATTTAATAGAAGAAAACGTAGAAAAAAGGTTCTAAACTTCGAACTTATACCCTACTCCTTTAATAGTTTTAAATAAATCTTCTCCTATTTTTTCTCTTAATTTACGTATGTGAACATCGATCGTTCTTCCTCCAACTACAACTTCATTGCCCCATACTTTGTCCAAAATCTCGTCGCGTTTGAATACTTTTCCAGGTTTTGAAGCTAGCAAATAAAACAATTCAAACTCTTTTCTCGGTAAAGCAATTTCAATATTGTCTTTAATAATCTTGTATTCTTCACGATTAATTTCGATTCCCCCAACATTTAGTGTTTCACTATTGTGGGTTTCTTCTTTTAATCTACGAAGTAATGCTTTTACTTTACTTACTAATAATTTGGGCTTAATTGGTTTTGTGATATAATCATCCGCACCTGCATCAAAACCTGCTACTTGTGAGTAATCTTCGCTTCTGGCCGTCAAGAAGGTAATGATTACATTATTTAATTCTGGGATTTTACGAATATGTTCACAGGCTTCCATTCCGTCCATTTCTGGCATCATGACATCCATAATAATCAAATCTGGCAATTCTTTTTTGGCTTTTGTAACCGCTTCTTTTCCATTGCTTGCGGTTACAATTTGATAGCCTTCCTGCGAAAGATTGTACCCAACAATTTCCAAAATATCTGGTTCATCATCAACCAATAAAATCTTTGTGCTTCTTTTTTTCATAAAAGTAATAATATTTCAAATAGGTCTTTTATGCTATTGCTGTTTCCGTTTTTTGTCGATAAAATAAAGATATAGCAATCTCATAAAAAAATAGTCCAAAAACTATTAAAACAAATCAAATTTAGGCTTTTAAATCTATCAAAATCGAAAAACCTATGTAAATGTAGCGATAAACAATCCATTTCTAAAAACGCTATTCGAGGACTTAACCTTAATTTAATATGTTAACATTTGCATAATGGTAATAAAATACAATGTTAATATTCGAGTAACATCGAATTTACAGCTTGGTCTTTATTTTGCACCAACAAACAAAGACAACAAATGAAATTACAACTTTTAATCCTAACCTTATTTATAAGTGTACTTGGATTTTCTCAAAACAAAGGAACAATTACTGGTATCATTACTGACAAAGATGCTAACAATCAATCCCTACCTTTTGCAAATGTGACTTTAAAAGGAACTAAAATTGGAGTAAACACAGACATCGATGGAAAATACTCTATTAGTACTACTCCAGGAAATTATGTTATACAATTCAGCTTCGTTGGTTACGAAACTGTAGAAGTTCCAGTTACTGTTAAAGCAAATGAAACAGTAACCATAAACAAATCTATTGGTTCAGGAAGTTACAAACTAGAAGATGTAGTAGTAAAAGCAACTGCACCGAATAGAGAAAAAGAAACTGCTATTTTATTAGATCAAAAAAATGCAGTGGTTTTTAAACAAAGTATTGGGGCACAAGAAATGGCAAGAAAAGGAGTAAGTGATGTAGAAGAAGGCTTGACCAAAATTACTGGTATTACCAAAGTAGAATCTAGAGGTTTATTCGTAAGAGGTTTAGAAGAGCGCTACAGCAACTTGCTAATAAACGAACTACAAGCTCCCTCTAATAGTCCATTTACTAAAATCATTCCTTTGGATTTATTCCCTACAGATATCGTAGGAGTTTTGAATGTATACAAAACATTCAATCCGAACATATCGGGAGATTTTGCTGGAGCAACAGTAAATATCGAAACGGTTCAAGCCAAAAGTATCACTAAACTTTCTATTGGTACTAGTTTTACAACTGATAATAATGGATCTGACTTTTTAATTCACAGTGATGCCAACAATACGCAAGGATTTTTTGGATTAAACGGTAGAGACCGTCAATTAAGTCCATTATATGGTAATGTTCCTGCAAGTAAAGTACTAACCCCTGATGAGTACAATGCAACTTACAAAAACAATACTTGGAATGTTGACAAAACCTCTAGCCCATTAAATACAAGTATCGGTTTAATTCACTCAGAAAAATTCAACCTAGACAATGGTGACAAAATCAACTATACTTTTTCTATCAATGGCGATAACAAATTTATTATCAGAAAAGGGGTTGACCGTACTTTCATTTTAGGAGGCGGTGACTATGACAACAATTTTCAAAAAGAAAGCTACAGTTACCAAACAAACGCCTCTGCATTGGCAGCTGTTAACTATAAAGCCAAACGTTTTGATGTTGCACTAAATTCATTTTACTTGCGCTCAACTGACAGCAAAATTATTGACCAATTGGGATATACCAACAACCAATCAAGTAATCCAAACATCTTGATTCGTACCAACCAGTTTGATCAGTCAGATTACTTAAACACCCAATTGATAGGAAATATAAAACTTACATCAGACGAAAAACATACCTTAAAATTTGGAGGATCTTTTGTGAAAACAGGTTACGAACAACCTGATCGTAAATTTATTATTGGAGAAAAAGTTTCACCAACAGAGATAGAAACTCGCTATGGTGGTAACCATTTGAACAAACAGTATTTAGACATCAATGGCAACTACTACTTTTCAGGATTGCTGGAATACAATTATAAATTTGATGAAAAAGAAAATGGCAAGTCCAACCGTTTAACTGTAGGATACAATGTTTTTGAAAACGATTTAAAATCAACTTATAGAACATTTGCATCACGCGGCTTGAATAAAAGCTATATCGCCCCTATAAATTCAATCAATTCACTAATAGTTGATGATATTAACAACGGGATAATCTTTGAAAGAGAAGAATCAAATACAGACTATAAAAACAAATTAAATCAAATTGTCAATAGTGGTTACATAAACTACTTGCATAATTTTAATGAAAAAATAGAAATTAATGCAGGTATCCGTATTGAAAGTTCAATAAGAACTTCAAAATATAGAAATCAAGGAGCTACTTCTTTTACAAGCCCATATAAGGTATTAACATTTGAAAAACTTGATTTTCTTCCTGTCTTAAATTCAAAATATGCATTAAATGACACTAGCAATCTACGTTTTAATGCCTCAAAAACAATCACAAGACCGGTAACGATGGAAGTATTACCAATAACTTACATTAGTCCAGATGGAAAATCTACAAACGGAAATGCTTCTTTAAAAGACACAGACAATTATAATGTAGACTTTAAATACGAATTGTTTCCAAAAAACAACGAATTAATTGCGTTAGGTTTATTTGCTAAACAAATTCAAAATCCAATTGAAAGAATTTTTATAGCAAGTGCTGGTGGAAGTGGCCAGCAAATTACTTACAAAAATTCAAAAGACGCTTTTTTATATGGAGCTGAAATCGAATTGTTATTACAACTTGAAAGAATTTCTCCAACTTTATCTAACTTTTCATTTGGTCTAAACACATCATTAATGAAAACAAAAGTAAATGTTGAATTTGGATCTAGTTCTATAGAAAATAAACCAAACAGAAAATTACAAGGAGCTTCAGAATGGATCATCAATTCAGATTTAAAATATGATTTTGAGTTTAATGAAGTAATGAAAAACTCTATTTCATTAGTATATGGTGTTTTTGGTCCTAGAATTTTCGCAGTGGGTTCAGCAGGAATGGATCACATTTACGAGAAACCATTTCACAAATTAGATTTAATTTGGTCTAGTAAATTAACCAAAAACATAGATGCTAAACTTGCCATCGATAACCTTTTAAATCCATTATACAAAATGGAACTAGGTAATGAAAATCGATTTACCATAAACGAGAACTCATTGCTACTAGAGAGTTTCAAAAAAGGAAGAGGATTTTCATTGAATCTTTCTTACACATTCTAAAAAAAAAAGCTACCTAAAACAGGTAGCTTTTTTTTTGGAAAACAGTAACACAAAAAACAAAAAAAGACTTTACATAAAATTTACCTAAAGTTCAAATTTTAGCAATGGTATTATAATGTTACGTTAACTTTCTTCTTAGAAGTCGTAGCTACATTTGTATCAAATAATCACAACAAACAAATAGTAAAAAAATGAAAAAATTAGTTTTAAGCTTATCAATCGTAGCTTTATTTTTAGGTAGTTGTTCATCTGATAATGAAGAGATCACAACAGATCCTATCCCTACAGGAACAATTTCGGGAGAGATAACAACTGCTAAATCTTACCCAAAAGGAAATTATACTATACAAGGAACTGTAAAAGTAAAAAACGGTGGGTCTTTGACAATTGAAGCTGGATCAGTTATTACAGCCGTTTTAACAGATGGATCTGATGCTTTATTGGTAGAAAACGGAGGTAAATTATTCTTAAATGGAACAGCAGCTTTACCAATCGTATTTACTGAAGCTTCTAAAACTCCTGGATCTTGGGGAGGAATTATTATGGTTGGAGATGCACCAATTGTTGGAGCTAAAAGTGTAGCCACTGCAACAACTGAAGATGGAAATAACTTACCTTATGGTGGAACAAATGATACACACAATGGTGGTACTTTAAAATATGTAAGAGTAGAATATGCTGGAAAAAAATTAACGGACAACACTAGTGAAATGAACGGATTCTCATTCTATTCTGTAGGATCAGGAACGGTTTTAGAAAACTTAGTAGCTTACAAAGGAGCTGATGATGGTTTTGAATTTTATGGTGGTACTGTTAGTGCTAAAAACTTAATCTCTTACGGTAACTTTGATGATTCTTTCGACTGGCAAGATGGTTGGAGAGGTGATGCTAATACTAACTGGTATGCGTACCAAGTTGTAACAGGTAATTACGGGATGGAAATTGAAGCAAAATCTATTAACAATGCTTTCGGACCAAAAGTAAGCAACATTACTTTAACAAGAGCTGCTGGAACAGTAACTGAAGGAGGTTCTTCTGCTAATGAATTTGATGCTATCCAATTCAAAAAAGAAGGAAATGGAGAATATACAAACGTAGTAATCTCTGGTTATACAACTTCTAATACAACACTTACAGCTACTGCTGTTAGAATTCAAGATAAATCAACAAATGACAACCAAGTAACTGGTGGTAAAATCAAAATGTTGAATGTAAAAATCAATGACGGTACTTCTCAGTTTGCTGGTGTAGGAACAACTTTTACAGTAGCTTTCCCAACAGGAAACTACACTACAAGCAGTACAGCTACAGGAGCTACATTAACTGCTGGCGCGTGGGCAATTGTTGACGGAGTTAGCTTGATCAAATAATTTCAGGTTTCTTTCTTTGTACATCACAAAATGCCTTTCAAAATTGAAAGGCATTTTTTTATTTATTTAAAATGAATTTTATATCTTTACTATTAAATCTAAGCTAATG
>OCVT010001086.1_pt1 | contig 11662 bp, 5 predicted proteins | sample 1539111 | NCBI WGS metagenome assembly OCVT01 (sample SAMEA3991482, study PRJEB22521) | metagenome | biome: anthropogenic terrestrial biome; feature: sewage plant; material: raw primary sludge | place: Sweden | collected 2012-09-26 | reverse complement strand
TTATACTCAACAAATGCCTCCATAGCCTCATAACAAGCCATGCCTAAATCATCATACAATTTAGCTGTAGCCCTGTTGCGATCCTCGGCACGCTGCCAAAACAAACGTTCGTCATTTCCAAGGAATGGCGCACTTTCCATCTGCGAACTATGCTTCAATATTGCATTACGCTTTGCACGCAACTCTTCAGGACTCATAGGAACACACATTTCTATGTTCTCAATCTCCCATTCAGCCCATGCACCACGATACATCCAGACACGGCAATCTTTAAGCCATTCTGCACCTTCCTCTTTTTCCAAATCCAGTGCTGCCAACACTGCATCTGTACACTTTCTGTGAGTTCCATGTGGATCTGCAAGATCTCCGGCAACATATATCTGATGTGGTTTCACCTCTTTTAATAAGGCACGAACAATTTTCACATCCTTTTCTGTCATCGGCAGCTTTTCTATCTTACCGCTTTCATAGAAAGGAAGGTCAAGGAAATGTACACGGTCTAGCGGAATATTATTAAACGTGCATGCTGTACGAGCCTCACCACGACGTATCAATCCCTTTATTGTTCTCACTTCAACAGTATCCATCTCACCGTCTTTCTTGTTTGTGAGAAACGGCTTTATCTCCTTATACATATTCGTTATTGTGGCATCCTCACTGTTCATAAACAATTGATTGAAGCCGTTTATGAAGTGCATGAATCTTGTCACCTCCTCGTCTCCTACGGCAATATTTCCACTAGTCTCATAGGCAAGATGCACCTCATGATTCTGCTGCACAAGTCGTCTGATTGTACCCCCCATAGAAATAACGTCATCATCAGGATGTGGCGAGAACACTATTATCTTCTTGGGATATGGGTTGGCGCGTTCCGGGCGAGATGTATCATCGGCATCCGGTTTACCTCCCGGCCATCCTGTTATAGTATGCTGAAGGTCGTTGAATATCTTTATATTTGCATTGTAAGCAGAACCATACAATGCTAGAAGTTCAGACAATCCGTTTTCGTTATAATCTTTATTGGTAAGTTTCAATATTGGCTTATGAAGTTTCTGGCACAACCATGTCAGAGCAGCACGTGTCAGTTTATCGGTCCATTTACAGTTGGTCACCAACCACGGGTGCACTATACGTGTAAGTTTTGCCGCCGCTGCAAGATCTATCACCACATGAGCATCGTTATGAGTCTGCAAGAATGATGCTGGTATCGACTCTGCGATAGGACCTTCCACGGTCTGCTGAATGATATCAGCCTTCTCGTCACCCCATGCTGTAAGAAATATCTTACGTGCTGCGAGGATTGTTGCGATACCCATTGTTATTGAACATGGCGGTACTGGTTCCTGAGTACCGAAACTCATAGTCATTTCTTCACGGCTTGTTGCGTCTATCAGCATCAGTCGCGAAGTTGTTGTCAGTCCAGAGCCTGGTTCGTTAGTGGCTATATTACCAATTCTTCCAATACCAAGAAGCATAACATCAATGCCGCCAACGTTTCTTATCTTATCTTCATACTGTCTGCATTGCTCCTGCACCTTATCCTGTGGAGTAGTACCGTCAAGAGAAAATATGTTTGCAGGATTTACGTCTACATGGTCAAGCAACATATCGTGCAACTGCGATATAGCACTATGCGAACTCTTTGCACTTTGTGGGAAATACTCATAAGTATTAAAGACGATTACATTACTGAAGCTCAGTTCGTGTTTCTCATATCTTGATATCAGTTCATCATATACTGGAACAAGAGACTTACCTGTACCAAGTCCCAACACACATTTACGTCCTTCGCTAGCATGATTGGAAATAATCCTCGCTATATCATCGGCGATATTGCAGGCACCTTCTTCTACTTTGGGGAATATGTCTGTGGGGATCTTCTCACAACGTGTAATCTCCGAACGTTCTACAGCGGTGCTAGGGCGATAAAATTCCTCTGGCACCTTATTTAATACGATTTGTGAACTTAGATTTAATTTCATAATTTCTCTATGTCCTTAAAATAACGATATGTTCCTACTTTCAATTCGTCTGTTGCTGCCTCATCACATACTATTATACCATGCTTGTGCATCTGTAATGCAGATATTGTAAACATCTGACTTACTCCGCCTTCCACGGCTGCCTGCAAAGCACGTGCCTTGTCGTGACCATTTACAAGAACCATAACTTCACGTGCATCCATAACTGTACCCACTCCTACTGTAAGAGCATAAGCGGGAACTTTATTCATATCGTTTCCGAAAAAGCGACTGTTTACCATTCGTGTTTCTGTTCTCAGTGTTTTTTGTCGTGTACGTGAACTCAACGAAGAACCTGGTTCGTTAAAAGCGATGTGACCATCTACTCCTACTCCACCGACAAACAGGTCAATACCATCGGCTTCATTAATCATCATTTCATAGTTGGCACATTCAGCCTCCAAGTCTGGAGCATTACCATTAAGGATATGAATATTTTGATCGGGACAGTCAATATGTCTAAACAGATTATTATACATAAAAGAATGGTAACTCTCAGGATGTTCCTCCGGCAATCCAACGTATTCGTCCATATTGAACGTTACTACATTTTTGAAAGAAACTCGTTTTTCATTATAAGCCTGAATAAGTTTCTTGTACATACCAATAGGTGAAGACCCTGTAGGAAGTCCCAACACAAACTTTTTTTGCGGTGTTGGGTTAAAGTCATTAATTCGTTTAATGACATGTTCGGCAGCCCATTCCGCCAACTGTTCGTAATCTTTTTCTATAATTAATCTCATGCGCAATATGTTGGTTAGATTATCTATATTGATATTGCAAATATACAAAAAACGAGCCTATAAGCAAAATAAAACACCGCTATATTTTTCTATAGTTGATACATTTACCACCATTTCCAACAAATACACACGGTAATTATCTAGATATGCAAGTACTTTCCTAATCTGATTATATACATCACGCCTTTATTTGAAGAACCACATCCAAACTATTATCATAAATAAAAAACTTTTTTTGTTCAATATCTCAAAATATCCTCCACCAGTAAGATAAACAATTATAAATCAACTCTTTAGCCGTGGAGGATAGTGGAAGATAACCTCCACCGACAAAGCATTGCATATCAGTATATTAGATTAACAGTGGAGGTATTTGAGCTATTTTAAACTTTTCGGGAATATTTTTATTAAAAAATATTTGTTAGGTAATAAAAAAAATCACGCATTTGAGAAGCATCATAATTTTTCTGGTTAAGAAACTTGTATGACATCATCAAAAAAATATTAAAAACTTGAAATGTCTCACTTTACAACCTTCATAAATGAAAAAAGCTCCGACATCACGTCGGAGCAATTTCTCATTTTTTAAATGTTTCAGCAGTTTGCTTTATTGTAGTTATGATCTTATTGAAAATCAGTTTTGTGTCTTTTTACAACGATGCAAAGATATATAAAAGATTGATTTAAATCAAATGGACATCTTCATTTTACATAAAAAGTTACGTAAACGTTTGCGACGAAATAAGTGTCATCATACAACACAACTTGTACTTTCTTGTCATAAAGAGATATACATTATTATAAAAAATAATAGATACGTTTATATCAATTGTCAATCGAATTTATTATTTTTGCACAATAATTATATACATATACAATTAATGAAAGAATTTGTTATAACAGAAGTCAAGACAGAGACTGCCATTTTAGTTGGTCTAATCACAATACATCAAGATGAATCCAAGACTAAGGAATATCTTGATGAGCTTGAATTTCTTGCTGACACTGCCGGCGCAGTAACAGTTAAAAGGTTTACTCAAAAGGTAAGCGGTCCAAATTCCGTGTCATATGTTGGTAAGGGAAAACTTCAAGAGATAAAGCAATACATAAAAGACTGCGAAGACAACGAAGAGCCAATAGGCATGGTTATCTTTGATGACGAGTTGACTGCAAAGCAAATGAGAAATATTGAAGGCGAGTTGCAGGTTAAGATTCTTGACCGTACATCGCTGATACTTGATATATTTGCCATGCGTGCGCAGACAGCAAACGCAAAGACTCAGGTTGAGTTAGCACAAAACCGCTATATGCTTCCACGACTGCAACGTCTTTGGACTCACCTCGAAAGACAGGGAGGTGGTTCCGGTTCTGGTGCTGGTGGTGGAAAAGGTTCAGTAGGACTTCGTGGACCAGGTGAGACCCAGCTAGAGATGGACCGCCGAATAATTCTTCAGCGAATAACATTACTAAAACAGCGTCTGGAAGAAATAGACAAGCAGAAGACGACCCAACGCAAAAACCGTGGACAAATGATACGTGTGGCACTTGTAGGTTATACCAACGTTGGAAAAAGTACAATTATGAATGTGCTGGCAAAGAGCGAAGTTTTTGCCGAAAACAAACTGTTCGCAACTTTGGACACTACTGTTCGCAAAGTTGTTATAGAAAACCTACCATTTCTTCTTGCCGATACTGTTGGATTCATCCGCAAATTACCAACTGATCTTGTAGACTCCTTCAAGAGTACGCTTGACGAGGTACGTGAAGCAGACATTCTGCTGCACATTGTAGATATCTCCCACCCTGACTTTGAAGAGCAGATACAGGTGGTTGAGAATACACTAAAAGATCTTGATTGCAGCGAAAAGCCTTCAATGATAATATTCAATAAAATAGACAACTATCATTGGCTTGAAAAAGAATCTGACGATTTGACTCCAGAAACTAAAGAGAACATAACTCTTGATGAACTAAAGAAGACATGGATGGCACAACTTAACGACAATTGTCTGTTTATAAGTGCCAAGGAGAAGGATAATATTGACGAATTCCGCACTATATTATACAAGAAGGTGCGTGAATTGCATGTACAAAAGTACCCGTACAATGATTTTCTGTATCCCGAAATAGACTAACAATCCATAATTATGAGACAACTTACAGACGAAGAAATTACTATTCTTGAAGACCGCAGTTGCTGGGCTGAAGACTGGACCAACGTTCACGTGTCTGAAGATTTCAAACCTAACTACATGCATCGAGTGATGTTGTATGGGCAAATAAACATAGGGGCTTTCGACAAGAATATAGAAGTGAGTCGCGGATTTCTGAAACACTCAGGTATAAACAATGCCACATTACGCAATGTCACAGTCGGCGATAACTGTCTGATAGAAAATATTGGCAACTTCATTAATAACTACACTATCGGTGATGACTGCCATATAAGTAATGTCAGTTCGATGGAAACTACAGATGGTGCAACATACGGAGAAGGTAATCTGATATCAGTGCTTAATGAAGTCGGTGACGGAAATGTTGTTCTCTTCAGCGATCTCAACAGTCAGTTTGCTGCTTTTATGGTAAAACACTTTGGAGATAAAGCTCTAAAAGATGCGATTCGCCGTCTCATAAACGAGGAAGTGGCACGTAACCGCCAAGAACAAGCATCTATTGGGAACAACGTAAAAATCGTAAACACCAAGGAAATTACCAACACCGTCATCAACGATGACTGTGAGATAAATGGTGCAGCCCGATTAAGTGACTGTACAATTCTTAGTTCTCCTAACTCAAATGTATATATCGGCACAGGAGTAATCTGTGAGAACTCAATCATCAGCGAAGGCTCAAGCATCATCAACAGCGTGAAGATGCAAGACTGTTTTGTAGGTGAGGCATGCCAGATAAGTAATGGTTTCACGGCTTCGTCAAGCGTATTCTTTGCCAATTCATATATGAGCAACGGAGAAGCTTGTGCAGCCTTCTGCGGTCCGTTTACAGCCAGCCACCACAAGAGCAGTCTGCTAATTGGCGGAATGTTTTCTTTCTATAATGCAGGAAGTGCGACAAACTTCTCAAACCACGCCTACAAAATGGGACCAATGCATTATGGAGTTCTAGAGCGAGGTACCAAGACCGCAAGTGGTGCTTACGTATTAATGCCTGCAAACATCGGTACATTCTCAGTATGTTTCGGCAAACTTATGTACCATCCAGACACCCGCAACCTTCCGTTTTCATATCTCATAGCCTATGGCGACACAATGTATCTCTCTCCAGGAAGAAACATAACAACGGTAGGACTATATCGCGACATTCGCAAATGGCCTAAGAGAGACGTAAGGGCAATAGGAAGTCAAAAAAGTATTGTAAACTTTGATTGGTTGTCTCCATTTTCAGTAGGAGAAATACTGGAAGGTAAGGCTATTCTTGAAAAAATCCTTGATGCAAGTGGAGAAAATGCCACCTCATACACATATTATAATTACGTGATAAGTGCAAATTCTCTAAATAAGGGAATAAAATACTACGACATTGCACTTCGCATTTATATGGGAGCTGTATTAAAACGAGTAGTTAAGCGTCTTGGAGCTATCGAACCACCTACAGACAACACAGGATTAGGTAAATGGAACGACCTCAGTGGACTCCTGCTCCCAGAAAGCGAGGAAAACAAATTGATAGAAGATATCAAGAACGGAGACGCTGAAACCATACAAGATGTGATAGAAAGATTTAAAGACATCAACGATAATTATCGCGAGTACCAATGGACATGGACATACAAGATGATTCTAGACTACTACGGGCTCACCGAGATTACTGAAGCCGACGTGGAACGCATACGCTTAGACTACGTAAAAGCACGCCGTGCATGGATTACCGAGATAAAGAAAGACGCAGAGAAAGAGTATGCTATGGGCGACGTAGAGAAACACGTACTTGATGACTTCATCAACAATCTGGATCACGAAATAGATTTCGAAAACTAAAAAAGATAACATGAGACTTAGAATTATTTTAGCATCGATAGTATTGACAATGGCTTCAGCAGCCATAGCCAAAGACTATCACTACACTACTGTTAAGGGAGACCCGATGCAAGCACGCATCTACACTTTAGACAACGGTTTGAAGGTCTATCTGAGCGTAAACACAGAAAAGCCACGTATTCAAACTTATATTGCAGTACGTACTGGCAGTCGCAACGACCCTGCAGAAACAACAGGACTAGCTCACTATTTAGAGCACCTTATGTTTAAGGGCACAACACATTTCGGTTCTTCCGATCTTCAGAAAGAAGCACCACTACTCGATTCTATACAAAACAGATTTGAAATTTACCGCAAAATAACCGATTCTGCAAAGCGCAAGGCATATTATCATGAGATAGACTCTATATCACAGCTTGCAGCAAAATATAATATTCCAAACGAATATGATAAGTTGATGGCTTCTCTCGGAAGTGAGGGCAGCAACGCATATACAAGCAACGACGTGACATGCTACGTTGAAGATATACCAGCAAACGAAGTTAACAACTGGGCTAAAGTTCAGGGCGATCGTTTCCAGAACATGGTGATACGTGGTTTCCATACCGAACTTGAAGCTGTGTATGAGGAGTTCAATATATCGCTTTCAAACGACGGAGAAAAAGAATATGACGCACTTAACGCAATAATCTTCCCAAAACATCCTTATGGAACACAGACGACAATCGGAACACAGGAACATCTGAAGAATCCATCAATATTGAATATAAAGAATTACTTCAAACGCTATTATGTGCCTAACAACGTAGCAATATGTATGGCTGGCGACATGAATCCTGATGAAGTAATAGCCACTATTGACAAATACTTCGGTGACTGGGAAAAGAGCGACAATCTTTCGCGCCCACAATATGCACCAGTAAAGAACCTTACTTCAGCTGTCGACTCAACAGTAATAGGCCTTGAAGCTGAAAATGTTATGCTTGGTTGGAAAGCAAACAAAGCTAGCGATTTGCAATGCGACACGCTTGACGTGATTAACTCAATTCTATATAATGGTCATGCTGGAATGTTCGATCTGAACTTAAACCAGAATATGAAGGTACAATATGCCGCAACTGGGTTTGAGAATCTAAATGACTACAGCGAATTACTTCTACAAGGAGGTCCAAAAGAAGGTCAAAAGTTAGAAGATGTACGCGCGTTGATGCTTGAGCAAATAGAAAAACTCAAGAAAGGTGAGTTCAGTGATGACCTCATTCCTTCTGTCATAAACAATATGAAGCTCCGCTATTATACCTCACTACAAAACAATAAGGACCGTGCAGACAAGTTTGTTGACTCATTCATCAACGGCATTGACTGGAAAGACCAAGTAGAGAAACTTGATAGGATTTCAAAACTTACAAAGAAAGATATTGTTGACTTTGCCAACAAATTCTTCGGAAACAACTATGCATGCGTTTATAAACGTATAGGAGAAGACAAGAATCAAAAGAAGATTGACAAGCCACAGATTACAGCAATCCCGACAAACAGGGACAAGAGCAGTCAATTTCTACGTGACGTAACATCATCAGAGGTTAAGGCAATACAACCAAAATTCCTTGATTATAAGAAAGACCTTACATTTGGCAAGACAAGTAATGGACTTCCAATTATAATGAAGCAGAACGCAGAAGACAAGTTGTTCAATCTGCAAATGAGATATGAGTTTGGTGATGAAGCCGATATAAGATACACATACGCTGCCGACTATCTTGATTTATTAGGCACAAACAAGATCAGTGCAGAAAAGGTAAAGCAACAGTTCTACAAACTTGCATGCAACTTTGGAATCAATGTTAACGGAAAAACAATAACAGTATCATTAAGCGGACTTGCAGAAAACATGCCACAGGCTGTAGCTCTTGCTGAGAATGTATTAAAGAATGCAAAGGTTGACACTGCAGCATGGCAAAACTATGTAGCAATGGTACTAAAGAACCGTGAAGATACAAAGAAAGAGCAGAGGAGCAATTTCACAGCTGCTAAAGCTTACGGTATGTACGGAACATATAACAATGTATTAAACCAGCTGAGTGCAGAACAGTTGAAGAATACAAATCCTGCCGATATGGTGGCATTGATTACGAAACTCAGTAACTACAAGCATTCTGTTTTGTATTACGGTCCAGCAACGGAAAAGCAGTTGAGCAACCTTATCACAAAGGAGCACAAGACTACAGCCAAGTTAGCTGACGTACCTGCAAACAAACCATACATGGAGCAGCAGACTCCAAAGAGCGAAATATTACTCGCCCCTTATGATGCAAAGAACATCTACATGACTATGTATCACAACGAAGGTAAGATGTTTAATCCTTCAGAAGCCCCTGTTGCAGCAGTATTCAACGAGTATTTCGGTGGCGGAATGAACACGGTTGTATTCCAGGAACTTCGTGAAGCACGTGGACTAGCATACAGTGCAAGCGCATACTATTATAATATGCCAATAAAGAATCACACACAATATGGAACAACATTCATCATCTCACAAAATGACAAGATGACGGACTGCATACGCGTATTCAACGAGATTCTTGATACAATACCACAGAACGAAGCCAACTTCAATCTGGCAAAGCAAGGTCTGCAAAAGCAGTTTGCAAGTATGCGTGTTACAAAGATGAATATGATTAACTCTTATCTAAACGCAAAAGAAAGAGGATTGGATTATGACATCAACAGCAGTATATATAATGCTTTGCCATCTGTAACTCTTAAAGACATCGTAAATTATGAGAAGCAGAACATGGCAAGCAAACCATATCGCTATATCATATTAGGTGACGAGAAAAGCCTAAATATGAATGCACTTGAAAAGATTGCACCAATAAAGCGTATCTCAACAAAAGATATATTCGGTTATTAATAAAAGCAATTATTAAACACATATCATAAATATTATCAACAAATATGGCAAACAAAGTTGATTTCAAGTACGCTCCTATGTTCCAAGTGGGCAAGGACGATACTGAATATCGTCTTCTAACAAAAGAAGGTATTAGCAAAAGTGAGTTTGAAGGTAAACAGATTGTAAAGGTTTCAAAAGAAGCATTGACACTTCTTTCACAACAGGCTTTCCACGATGTAGAATTTATGCTTAGACGTGAGCACAACCTACAAGTAGCCGAGATTCTTAAAGATCCAGAATCTAGCGAGAATGACAAGTATGTAGCACTTCAGTTCCTGCGCAATGCAGAAACAGCAGTAAAGGGAATTCTTCCTTTCTGTCAGGATACAGGTACTGCAATCATCCACGGTGAGAAAGGTCAGCAGATATGGACTGGCTTTGAGGACGAAGAAGCTCTTTCACGTGGTGTTTACAACACATTCACAGAAGACAACCTACGCTATTCACAGAATGCTCCGCTGAATATGTATGATGAGGTAAACACAAAGTGTAACCTCCCTGCACAAATAGACATTGAAGCAACAGAAGGTGCTGAATATCGTTTCATCATGGTTGCCAAAGGTGGTGGTTCTGCAAACAAGACATACTTCTACCCTATGACAAAGGCTACAATACAGAACGAGAAAACTCTTCTGCCTTTCCTTGTTGAGAAGATGAAGAGTCTTGGAACAGCAGCATGTCCTCCTTATCACATCGCATTCGTAATAGGCGGAACATCTGCAGAAAAGAATCTTCTTACTGTTAAGTTGGCTTCAATCAAGTATTACGACAACCTACCTACAACAGGTGACGAAACAGGTCGTGCTTTCAGAGACATTGATCTTGAGAATAAACTTCTTGAAGAAGCTCACAAGATTGGTCTTGGTGCACAGTTCGGAGGTAAGGCTTTAGCCCACGATATCCGCATAGTACGTTTACCTCGTCACGGTGCTAGTTGTCCTATCGGTATGGGAGTATCTTGCTCTGCCGACCGTAATATCAAAGCAAAAATCAATGCAGATGGTATCTGGTTGGAGAAGTTGGATACAAATCCAGCAGAACTTATTCCAGCAGAATATAGCAAACCAGGAGAAGGTGCACAGGGAATTGAGATTGATCTTGACAAGGGAATAGACTCTGTTCGCAAAGAACTTGCAAAATATCCTGTATCTACACGTGTAAACCTCAAGGGTACAATCATCGTAGCACGTGACATCGCACATGCAAAACTCAAAGATCGTCTTGATGCTGGAGAGGATATGCCACAATACTTCAAGGATTACCCTATTCTATATGCTGGACCTGCAAAGACACCAGAAGGATATGCTTGCGGTTCAATGGGCCCAACTACAGCAAACCGTATGGATCCTTATGTAGACGAATTCCAGGATCACGGTGCAAGTCTTGTCATGATAGCAAAGGGTAACCGCACACAGGCTGTTACAGACGCATGCCAAAAGCATGGTGGTTTCTATCTTGGAACTATCGGTGGTGTAGCCGCTGTACTTTCACAAAGCTCAATAAAGAGTATTGAATGTGTAGAATATCCTGAACTTGGAATGGAAGCTATTTGGAAAATCGATGTTGAAAACTTCCCTGCCTTCATTCTTGTAGATGACAAGGGACACGATTTCTTCAAGGAACTTAAGCCTTGGACAGCTTGTAGCTGCAATAAATAAACTTATCATTAAGATAAATAATTAAAGAGAACTTTCCATATCGGAAAGTTCTCTTTTTTGTCTCAACACATTATTATATAGAGATTTTACAAAAAGCATTATAATGAAAGTTTTTTTGGTAGTATGACATTAATTAATTACTTTTGCATCGACATAAAGAAATTAATGTCAAGGGGTGCTACCGCTATTGCGGATGCTGAGATCAGACCCATGGAACCTGAAACGGATAATGCCGACGCAGGAACAACAACAAAATCCACGAGTTTATTTCTATAATAGTACCCTATCG
>OCVT010001079.1_pt1 | contig 11686 bp, 7 predicted proteins | sample 1539111 | NCBI WGS metagenome assembly OCVT01 (sample SAMEA3991482, study PRJEB22521) | metagenome | biome: anthropogenic terrestrial biome; feature: sewage plant; material: raw primary sludge | place: Sweden | collected 2012-09-26 | reverse complement strand
ACCGCGCCGCTGATTTCTTTGAGGCCCGTGCTCTGCTCGTTGCTGGAGTTGGCGATTTCGCTCATGCTGGCGGCCACGCTGTGGATGCCCCCGGCCATCGCCGAAATGCCCTCGCCTGCAGATCGGATCATATTGGCACTGGATTCAACCTGCCCCACCGACGTCTGGATCAAGTCGCGAATCTCGCGCGCTGCCTCGCCGGAACGCTGCGCCAGCATGCGAACCTCGGATGCCACCACGGCAAACCCTCGACCTTGCTCACCCGCCCGGGCTGCCTCGACTGCGGCATTGAGCGCCAGGATATTGGTTTGAAAGGCGATGCCATCGATCACGCCAATGATTTCGCTCATGCGCCGCGCGCCTTGCTGAATGGCTTCCACCGACTGCACCGCACGGGCCATGGCCTGCGCGCCGGTGTCCGCCGCCTGCCGCACTTGTGCGGCTTTCTGGTCGGCACTCAAGGCGGTGTGGGCATTGTTTTGCACGGTGGACGAAAGCTCTTCCACGCTGGCGGCCGTCTCCTCCAGGTTGGCTGCCTGCTGCTCAGTCCGGTCGGCCAACGCGCGATTGCCATGCGCCAGGCTCTGGCCGGCGTGGGCCACCAGGGCTGCGTTGCTGCGAATGTCAGCCACCATGGCCGAGAGCTTGTAGACCATCTGGTCCAGCGAACGGGCCATCTCGGCCATTTCGTCATGCCCCTGCAGGCTGGCGTGCACGGTCAGATCACCCTGCGTGGTTTGCTGCATCGACCGCGCCACCAAAGCCATGTCGTGCGACAGAGTCAACCACAACACCAGCTGCACATACAGCATCAGAACGCAAGCCACCGCAGTGAGCCACCAGGGCGCCGCCATCACGGCAAGCACCACGGCCACCAGCGACTGGGCAGCGCACCAGCCGAGTTTTCCGGGCAGCTTGAGCCGCCTCATCAGCCATGCACCCGGCCGCAAAGGTGAAAACGCCACCATGTCTCTTGTCTCCTGTTTCTATTTGTATCTAACCCATGCTAGGGGCCGGCTCTTACGCTGCGTTGACGACAGGCTGACATTCAGGGTAACCACCCAGTCGAAAGCGTCGGTTGCACCCGTGCTTTGGTAGCCCACGGTAGTACAGGCATCCACCATAATGCAACCCCATGAATTCCCTGCTCTCTCTCCTGCAGCCCTACCCTTTTGAGCGGTTGAAGCAACTGTTTGCCGAGGTGACGCTCCCGGCCAACTACTCCGCGATCAGCCTGGGCATGGGCGAACCCCGCCATCCCACACCCCAGTTCATCAAAGATACGCTTTGCAGCCACCTGGAGGGATTGGCCAGCTACCCGGCCACCGCAGGGGACATCCGCTTGCGCACCGCTTTCACCGAGTGGATCCAGCGCCGCTATCAGCTCGACCTGAACCCCGCCACGCAGGTGCTCCCGATCAACGGCTCTCGCGAGGCACTGTTCGCATTTGCCCAAACAGTCATTGACGGGGCCCAACCAGACCCCATGGTGGTCTGCCCCAACCCGTTCTATCAAATCTACGAAGGCGCAACCCTGCTGGCGGGCGCCAAGCCTTATTACGCCCCCAGCGACCCGGCCCGCAACTTCGCGGTGGACTGGGACAGCGTGCCGCTGGACGTATGGCAGCGCACCCAGTTGATCTTTGTGTGCTCCCCCGGCAATCCCACGGGTGCCGTCATGCCGCTGAACGAGTGGCACAAGCTGTTTGCCTTGAGCGACCGTTACGGCTTTGTCATCGCATCGGACGAGTGCTACAGCGAAATTTACTTCCGTGACGAGCCACCGCTGGGCGGCCTGGAAGCGGCCAAGAAGCTGGGGCGGCACGATTTCAAGAACCTGATCTCCTTCACCAGCCTGTCCAAGCGCAGCAACGTGCCCGGCCTGCGCAGCGGCTTCGTGGCTGGCGACGCGGCCTTGATCAAGAACTTCCTGCTCTACCGCACCTACCACGGCAGCGCCATGAGCCCCATCGTGCAAGAGGCCAGCATCGCGGCCTGGGGCGATGAGGAACATGTGGCGCAAAACCGGGCCCTGTACCGCAAGAAGTTCGCACAAGTCACCCCCTTGCTGGCAGGCGTGATGGATGTGGCCTTGCCCGATGCAGGTTTTTACCTCTGGGCCAAGGTGCCCGATGCGCTGGGCATGACCGATGCCGAGTTCGCGAAGGCCCTTTTGGCTCAATACAATGTCACCGTGCTGCCCGGCAGCTACCTGGCCCGCGAGGCGCAGGGCAGCAACCCCGGCGCCCAGCGCGTGCGCATGGCCCTGGTGGCCGACACCGAAGAATGCGTGGAAGCCGCCCTGCGCATCGTCCAATTCATCCAATCCCGTACTGCTTGAACAACATGAGCCAACAACTGCAAAACACCATCGAAACCGCCTGGGAAAACCGCGCCAACCTGTCTCCCGCCTCTGCCCCCAAGGAAGTGGTGGATGCTGTGGAGCAAGTGATTGCCGAGCTGAACAACGGCACGCTGCGCGTGGCTACCCGTGAGGCTGTGGGCCAATGGACGGTGCACCAGTGGATCAAGAAGGCCGTGCTGCTGTCCTTCCGCCTCAAGGACAACGACGTCATCCAGTCGGGCGACCTGACTTTCTACGACAAGGTGCAAACCAAGTTTGCCCACCTGAGCGCTGATGAACTCAAGGCGACCGGCGTGCGCGTGGTGCCTCCAGCCGTGGCCCGCCGCGGCAGCTACATCGCCAAGGGCGCCATCCTGATGCCCTCTTACGTCAACATCGGCGCCTATGTGGGCGAAGGCACCATGGTGGACACCTGGGCCACCGTGGGCTCCTGTGCACAGATCGGCGCAGGCGTGCACCTGTCTGGCGGCGTGGGCATTGGCGGCGTGCTGGAGCCGCTGCAAGCAGGCCCCACCATCATTGAAGACAACTGCTTCATCGGTGCGCGCTCCGAAGTCGTCGAAGGCGTGGTGGTGGAAGAAAACTCGGTTCTGGGCATGGGCGTGTACCTGGGCCAAAGCACCCCCATCTTCAACCGCGCTACCGGCGAAATCAGCTATGGCCGCGTGCCTGCAGGTTCCGTGGTGGTCAGCGGCAACCTGCCCAAGACGGCCGCCAACGGCGCGCCTTACAGCATGTATGCCGCCATCATCGTCAAGCAAGTGGATGCGCAAACGCGTTCCAAGACCAGCATCAACGATCTGCTGCGCGACTGATCGCGCAGGCCCAGGGCTGGCGCGCACGCCGCGCCGGCCTGCCTTGAAAAGAGCCGCCTAGGCCGCTGGCAGACCCAGAACGAGAGGGAGATACCCATGAGTACGATGGAGCGGATTCTTCGCCTGATGAGCGAAAAGAAAGCGTCAGACGTTTACCTGTCTGCCAACGCCCCGGCGCTGATCAAGATCAACGGCGAGTGCATACCGATCAACAACCAGGTGCTGCCGCCAGACGCTCCGCGCAACCTGCTGTCTGAAATCGTCCCCGCCGAGCGCATTGAAGAACTGGAAGAAACTGGCGAGCTGAACATGGGCGTGCCGATTTCCGGCGTCGGGCGCTTCCGTATCAGCGCCATGCGCCAGCGCGGCAGCTATGCCGTGGTGGTTCGCTTCATCTCGCAGCAGGTGCCCGATTTTGAATCGCTGAACCTGCCGCCCGTTCTGACCGAACTGATTCTGGAAAAGCGCGGCCTGATTCTGGTGGTGGGCGCTACGGGCTCTGGCAAAAGCACCACCCTGGCCTCCATGATCGACACGCGCAACGCCTTGATGTCGGGGCACATTCTCACCATCGAAGACCCGGTGGAATACCAGTTCCGCAACAAGAAATCGATCGTGAACCAGCGCGAGATCGGCAGTGACACCCAATCGCTGCAGACCGCCCTCAAGAATGCACTGCGCCAAGCCCCTGACGTGATTCTGATCGGCGAAATCCGTGACCGGGAAACCATGTCCTCGGCCATCGCGTATGCGCAGTCGGGCCACTTGTGCCTGGCTACCTTGCACGGCAACAACAGCTACCAGGCGCTCAACCGCATTCTGAGCTTCTACCCTGCCGAGGTGCGACCCACCATGCTCGGCGACCTGGCTTCGTCCCTCAAAGCCATCGTCTCGCAACGCCTGGTGCGCACGGTGGAAGGCGCACGCGTTCCTGCCGTGGAAGTCATGCTCAACACCAAGCTGGTGGCTGATCTGGTGGAAAAAGGCGACTTTTCCGGCGTCAAAGACGCCATGGAGAAATCCATGGCCGAAGGTTCGCAAACCTTTGAAGAAGCCCTTGCGCGCCTGATCATGGAAAAGAAGATCGACCGCAAGGAAGGCATGGCCTATGCCGATTCGCCCACCAACCTGATGTGGCGCCTGCAAAACGACTTTGCCCAGGCCGCCAATGCCGCGAAAGCGCAAAAAGAAGCCCGCGATACCCCCGACGACCAGCCCTCATTCACCGAGATCGTGCTGGACGTCAAAGGCAGCTGAGCCCGTTAGGCCCAGCGCGCTTGAAACCTGTGATTGCCAATGACCCGTACCCTGCACCTTGCTGAACAACTGATCGCCCTGCCCTCCATCACGCCGCTGGACGAAGGATGCCTGGAACTGCTCGCGCAGCGCCTTCAACCCCTGGGATTTGTGTGCGAACGGCTGGACAGCGGGCCTGCCGATTTCCGTGTCAGCAACTTGTGGGCAAAAAGGCCTGCAGCGCAATCTGGACAAGCGCCAGCAGCTATCAAAACCATAGTATTTGCAGGCCATACCGACGTGGTGCCCACAGGCCCGTTGGCCCAGTGGAGCAGTGACCCGTTCACCCCCACCCACAAGGACGGCAAGCTGTACGGCCGTGGCGCCAGCGACATGAAGACGTCCATTGCCGCGTTTGTGGTGGCAGTGGAAGAATTTCTGGCTGCCTACCCTGATGCACCGCTCAACATCGCTTTCTTGCTGACCAGCGACGAAGAAGGCCCTTCCGTAGATGGCACGAAGGTGGTGGTGGAGCAACTCCGCGCGCGCGGTGAACCTCTCGACTATTGCATCGTGGGTGAGCCCACCTCGGTCGAGCGCACGGGCGACATGATCAAGAACGGCCGCCGCGGCACCTTGAGCGGCAAGCTCACCGTGCGCGGCATCCAGGGCCACATCGCCTATCCCCAACTCGCCCGCAACCCCATCCACCAGGCCCTGCCTGCGCTAGCCGAACTGGCAGCCACCGTATGGGACCAAGGCAACGCCTTCTTCCCGCCCACCAGCTGGCAGATCAGCAACATCCACGGGGGCACGGGCGCCACCAACATCATCCCCGGCGATGTGGTGGTGGACTTCAACTTCCGGTTCTGCACAGAATCCACAGCCGAAAGCCTGCAGCAGCGGGTGCACGCCGTGCTCGACCGCCATGGGCTGGAATACGACCTGCGCTGGACGCTGGGCGGCCAGCCCTTCCTGACTACGCCTGGAGAGCTGGTCACCGCAGTGCAACAAGCCATTGCCGGCGAAACGGGGCTTTCCACCGAACTGTCCACCACGGGCGGCACCAGCGACGGGCGTTTCATCGCCCAGATCTGCCCCCAGGTCATTGAACTGGGCCCGCCCAACGCCACGATCCACAAGATCGATGAGTATGTGGTGGTGGCCGACATTGAACCGCTGAAGAACATTTACCGCCGCACGCTGGAAAACCTGCGTCAGCAAGCGCTGGAACGCATGGCGGTGGCAGCATGAGCCACACCCCCACCCAGCCCCTGACCGTCGCTGCCGCCGTCGCACAGGCTGCACAGCGGTTGTCTTCTGCCGGACTGGCTTTTGGCCACGGCACGACCAACGCCGAAGACGAAGCCGCTTGGCTGGTGTTGTGGCGCCTGGGCCTGCCCCTGGACAGCGACCTGTCTGACGCGCCAGATTCCACCGCCCACCGCACCGTGACTGCAGAAGAAGCGGCTGCGGTCGATGCGTTGATCGACCAGCGCATCCAGACGCGCAAACCTGCGGCCTACCTCACGCATGAGGCCTGGCTGCAAGGCGTGCCGTTCTACGTGGACGAGCGCGCCATCGTGCCCCGCAGCTTCATCGCTGAACTGCTGGCCGACGGCAGCATTGACGACTTTTTGGGGGAACACACCCGCCGTGTGCTCGATTTGTGCACCGGCAATGGCAGCCTGGCCATCCTGGCCGCCATGGCGTACCCGGAAGTGGAAGTCACGGGCGCTGACATTTCTGCCGATGCGCTCGCCGTTGCGCGCATCAACGTGGACAAGCACGGCTTGGCGCAGCGCGTGCAGTTACAAATCTCGGACGGCATGGAGTCGCTACCCGGCCCGTGGGACTTGATTCTGTGCAACCCGCCCTACGTCAACGCGCAAAGCATGTCGAACCTGCCTGCCGAATACCGGGCAGAGCCTGAACTGGCCCTGGCAGGCGGCACCGATGGCATGGATTTCATTCGCAAGCTGCTGCGCGATGCGCCCGCACGCATGAGCGAACACGCCGTGTTGGTGCTGGAAATCGGCAACGAACGGGAATTTTTTGAAGCTGCCTTCCCGACATTGCCCGTGTTCTGGATCGAAACCAGCGCCGGTGAAGACCAGGTGCTGCTGGTCACCCGCCAAGCCTTGCTGGGACAAGGCTGACGGCAGGTGGGCGGCGCTTCCTGCGCTTTCGCCCTCTTCCCGAAACCGGGCCCAGACCACCCGGTCACTGAAACCCCGATAATAGAAGGCTGCCTCCAGCCCACCGCACACACTCACCGTGTGCCGCGTTGATGGGCCAGGGGCCTACCCTACACAGGGTGGACAGGGCGACGCACTGCGCAGCCCCCGCCCTGCCTGCACTCTCATGATCACTCTCAAAAATATCGTCCTGCGCCGGGGCACCAAGGTGCTGCTGGACAACGTCTCCGTCACACTCAACCCCGGCGAAAAAGTCGGCCTGGTGGGGCGCAATGGCGCAGGCAAATCCACCCTGTTTGCCCTGCTCAATGGCACGCTGCACGAAGACGGCGGCGATTTCTCCATTCCCAAGCAGTGGCGCATGGCCCAGGTGGCGCAGAACATGCCAGAAACGGACGAAACCGCCACGGCCTTCGTTCTGGCGGGCGACACCCGACTGGCGGAACTGCACGCGCAGCGCCTGCAGCTCGAAAACAGCGACGCCAGCTACGACGACCCGGAACACGGCATGGCCTTCGTTCTGGCGGGCGACACCCGACTGGCGGAACTGCATGCGCAGCGCCTGCAACTCGAAAACAGCGACGCCAGCTACGACGACCCGGAGCATGGCATGGCCATTGCGCAGGTCTACACCGACCTGGCTGATGCCGGTGACCACGATGCAGAGCCGCGCGCCCAGGCGCTGATCCTGGGGCTGGGCTTTCAGGCGCATGAGCTTGACCGCCCGGTCAACAGCTTTTCGGGCGGCTGGCGCATGCGGCTGCAGCTCGCACGCGCGCTGATGTGCCCTTCTGACTTGCTGCTGCTGGACGAGCCCACCAACCACTTGGACTTGGATGCGCTGGTGTGGCTGGAAGCCTGGCTCAAAAAATACGCAGGCACGATGATCGTCATCAGCCATGACCGCGAATTTCTGGACGCCGTCACCAACGTCACCTTACAAATCGACAGCGCCAAACTAACGCGCTACGGCGGCAACTACAGCAAATTTGAAGAGCTGCGTGCCCAGCAAATGGAGCTGCAACAGGCCGCCTACGCCAAGCAGCAGGACAAGATTGCGCACCTGCAGAAGTTCATTGACCGCTTCAAGGCAAAAGCCAGCAAAGCCAAGCAGGCGCAAAGCCGCGTCAAGGCGCTGGAACGCATGGAACGCGTCGCGCCCCTGCTGGCCGAGGCCGAGTTCACCTTCGAGTTCAAGGAACCGGTCAACCTGCCCAACCCCATGCTGGCCATCAGCGATGCTTCGTTTGGCTACCAGACCGAAGACGGCACCAAAACCATTCTGCAAGGCGTCAACCGCTCGGTTCTGGCCGGGCAGCGCATCGGCATCCTGGGTGCCAACGGCCAGGGCAAATCCACGCTGGTGAAAACCATCGCCCGTGAAATGGCGCCGCTGGCTGGCACGGTGACGGAGGGCAAGGGCCTGTCCATCGGCTACTTCGCCCAGCAGGAACTGGACGTGCTGCGCCCCGGCGAAAACCCGCTGGAGCACATGATCCGCCTGGCCCGCGAGATGGGCGCCAACGCCCGTGAATCCACCCGCGAACAGGACCTGCGCAGCTTTCTGGGCAGCTTCAACTTCAGCGGTGACATGGTCAAGCAGGCCGTGGGCACCATGAGCGGTGGCGAAAAAGCCCGCCTGGTGCTGGCCATGATGGTCTGGCAGCGCCCCAACCTGCTGCTGCTGGACGAACCAACCAACCACCTCGACTTGGCCACCCGCGAAGCCCTCTCGATGGCGCTCAACGAATTTGAAGGCACCGTGATGCTGGTCAGCCATGACCGCGCCCTGCTGCGCGCGGTGTGCGACGAGTTCTGGCTGGTCGGGCGCGGCGTGGTCGGCCCCTTCGACGGCGATCTGGACGACTACCAGCGCTACCTGCTGGAAGAATCCAAACGCCTGCGCGAGCAAACGCGCCAGGATGAGGCCGCAGCCCGCATCGCAGCAGCAGCCCCTGCCACCCCCGCGCCAGAAACGACGCCTCCTCCATCTGCGGCTGCTGCCCCCGCGCCTCAGATCAAGGACAGCAAAGAACAGCGCCGCCTGGATGCCCAGGCGCGCCAGCAACTGGCAGACAAAGCCCGCCCGCTCAAGAAAGAGCTGGAGCAGATCGACAAACGCTTGGCCACCTTGGCCGCCGAGCGTGCTGAACTGGAAACCCGACTCACCCAGCCCCTGCCCCCTGCGGAAATTGCCGACTGCGGCAAACGCCTAAAACAAGGGCAAGACGAAACGGAAAAGCTCGAAGAGCGGTGGCTGGAGATTTCTGCGGCCCTGGAAGACATGGGTGCCAGCAGCCCTGCTTGAATGAGCATCACCGGCTATTGCTGACGATTTTTGGGCCTAGCGCTTACCCAGAAAGCGCCAACAGCTATCAATTCAGGAGCAAATCAAGCCATACAAAAAACAGAAATTTTTTGGATCAGGGTGTCAACCGGGCATGCACGGCACACGTTGTGGTTCCATCACAGGAGTTTTCCAGTATGAACACCACCCACATGTTGAACGCTTGGCCCGACGACGAACGCGATCGCAAACGCGCTCCTGCCCGCTGCTGAGCAACAGGCGACATTGGCGTCGCATCTCCAGGTTCCTCTTTCAAAGCCCCGGACTCCGGGGCTTTTTTCTGCCTGCGAGTTTCTGGAAGGTGGCGCAGCCCCCTCCATCTCTGACCGAAACCGGTGCAAGTTTTTGTGTTTGTGAAGGCGATGCTGTCAACCACCCATCCGGTAAGTGCGTTGACTGACTATCTCAGGAGCTTTTCCCATGAACACCACAATTTTGAACGCTTGGCCCGACGACGAACGTGACCGCAAACGCGCACCGGCAGCGCTTTGATTGGCATGTTGAGCATTCGGTATGTGGGTCTTTTTTAGCCCCATGAAATGCTCACCCTAGGTGTAGAAAAACGCTGAATCTCCTACCGCCGATACACCCAAATTACCAAGGGAACGTGATTGTCACGTTCCCTTTTTTCATGGCGCCGCCTGCAAGCCCACCGCAGTGGAAAGCTGGGCAGACCCCCACGCACACACAGTGCGACACCGGGGCAGCGCGCTGCTTCTTCCCAGCACCAAGCCAAATGTGCCGCGGCTTGCAATCATAAAATTTGATTTATTTGAAAAAAATTTATGATAAAAACATAAAATATAGACTTCATCTCAAAGTGGCGAGCACCATGCCCTTCTCCCTGCCCAGCGTCATCAGCATGCGTGCGTTCCAGATACGCCTGCTCAACTGGATACTGCTGGCCAATGTGGGGTTCAGCCTGGTTCTGCTAGTTCTGGGGCTGACGCCGCTCATCGTGCCGCCGCCCTATTGGAGCCAGGTGCTGATTGGGGGCATATTGCTCATGCTGGCGTTGTGGGCGATTGTGCGGACAGCCCCCCAGCACTACGCCGCGGTCTCTATCGTGATGACGGTGGCGGCGCTGTTGCTGTTCACCTATGCACTCACGAAATCTCAGGCCAATGAGCTGCGAGCCCTCTGGTTCCTCACGGGGGTAGGCACTGGTTACATCCTGCTGGGCAAGCGAGCGGGTATTGCTTACACGTTTGCCAGTCTGGCACTGGTGCTGGGTACCAACAGCATCCAACCCCACCCTTACACGCAGCACGCGCTGATCGTTTTCACGCTGGCAACCCTGTTGTGCAGCATGTGTTTTTACATCTTCGTTTCGCACGGCCAGCGCCTGTACAAGCACCTGTCCAAGCGCGAGCAGCAGTACCGGCTGCTCACTGAAGGGGCCGAGGACGTGATCTGGCGCATCAACCCAGACATGACGGTGGCAGATGTGAGTTCTGCCGACGAGCGACTGCGCGGCGTGCCTGCGCATGAAGTGGTTGGGCGGCCCATCTCCGCCATCTTGACGGCCGAGGGCGCGCAGCGCCTGGACCAGGCCCTTCGCCAGAAAGAACGGCTGGCCATCCTGCCGCTGCCTTGCAAGAACGGCGAAATCCGCTGGTTTGAAATGACTGGCCGGGCCTATTTCGACGCCCGTGGCCGGCCCGCTGGGTACCACAGCATTGGCCGCGATGTGACAGAGCGTGTGCGCCTGGAGAGCGTGCTGCAGCAAGAGCGGCAATTGCTCGAAGAGCGGGTCAAGGAGCGCACCGCCGCTCTGTCTGTGGCCAAGCAGGCGGCTGAAGCCGCATTGCGCACCAAAACCGTGTTCCTGGCGAATATGGGGCACGAGCTGCGCACGCCCATGACGCTCATCATGGGGATGACGGAACTGGCACTGAAGCGTGCGGCCGTAGCCGATGTACGGCCCATGCTGCAAGAAGTGCAGACGGCCGCGAAAAAGCTCATGGTGCTGCTCAACGATCTGATCGACCTGGCGGCGCTGGAGGCACACCAGGTCCCCTTCCAGCAAGAGCCTTTGTCTGTGCCCGAGGTGGCTGCCAGCTCGGTAAGGCTGATCGCCCCGCTTGCGGCACAAAAAGGCTTGTCGCTGGAACTCGTGCCCGCACCAGGCCTGCCCGCACAGTGGCATCTGGGTGACGCAGAACGCATCCAGCAAGTGCTGCTGAACCTGCTCGACAACGCCGTGAAGTTCAGCCACAGCGGCGCCATCCGCCTGGAGCTCAATGCCCAGGAAGCGGGCGAGCGCACCACATGGTCGTTGCGGGTCATCGATCAGGGCATTGGCATTGCCGCCGCAGACCAACCCAGGCTGTTCACGATCTTTGAACAGATGGACGGATCGGCGACGCGCTCTTTTGAAGGCGCGGGGCTGGGGCTGGCGCTTTGCAAGCGCTTGGTAGAAGGCATGGGCGGACGCGTGGGCGTGGAGAGCGAATTGGGCAAGGGCAGCTGCTTCTGGGTTGAGTTGACCTTGCCAAGCGCGCCGAGCCAGGGCGACGCCACTCCTCCAACAGGTCTTACTCCCGCTTAATCCTCAGCCGGGTCGCAGGGGGGTCCCAGCGCTCGCCTAACGTACAGCCTTGGGCTTGAGCAACTCTTGCTGCGCGGCCACGGTTTCGCGCAGAAATGCCCAGGTCACCTGCATGCGCGCCAGGTGCTTGGATTCAGACGGCATGCTCATCCAGAACGTGCGGGTGAACTGCCC
>OCVT010001072.1_pt1 | contig 11701 bp, 10 predicted proteins | sample 1539111 | NCBI WGS metagenome assembly OCVT01 (sample SAMEA3991482, study PRJEB22521) | metagenome | biome: anthropogenic terrestrial biome; feature: sewage plant; material: raw primary sludge | place: Sweden | collected 2012-09-26 | reverse complement strand
TGCCGGAAAAAATGGAAATCAAAAAATTTGATCCAAAAATCCGTCAACACGTAATCTTCAAAGAAGCTAAAATTAAATAATTTTAGTTTTCTTAAAAAACGGCTTCTTTTGAAGCCGTTTTTTATTGCCTAAAAAATGCTATTAATAGCAAGAAATGAGTTACATGATTTTTTTTGATCATTAAAAAAATTATCATCAACAAATTCGATTTTACTTGTTACAATTTATTCGCTGTTTTCTTGGCATGTTTTATGCTCATTTATTTCTACCTTAACCGCAACGATTAAGGAGCTTCGATGCCACATGATGTTGATTTAATTATATTACTTGCTGTTGGCTTTGGTATGGCTCTTATTTTTGGCTATATCGCAGCACGTTTACGCCTACCTCCTTTGATCGGTTATTTAATTGCGGGCATTATCATTAGCCCAAATACACCAGGTATCGTTGGTGACATTCATCTCGCCAACCAGCTCGCAGAGCTAGGTGTGATGTTTTTGATGTTTGGCGTGGGAATGCATTTTTCCCTCAATGATTTACTTCAGGTGCGCCGTATTGCCCTACCTGGTGCGATTCTACAAATTGCGGTTGCCACCCTGCTTGGTATCGGTGTTTCCATGTACTGGGGTTGGAGCTTCGGTTCAGCGCTCATCTTTGGTTTAAGTTTATCGTGTGCCAGTACCGTGGTCTTGCTCAAGGCACTGGGTGATCGTGGGCTACTCGACTCGGTCAATGGGAAAATCGCAGTGGGCTGGCTGTTGGTTGAAGACCTTGTCATGGTTCTCGCCCTGGTTCTTTTACCTGCAACCGCCGTGTTACTGGGCGGACATGCCTTGCCTGGTACAGACACCTCACAAAGTATCTGGCTGACGATTGGCATTACCCTACTCAAAGTCACAGGCTTTATTGCATTTATGCTGATTATTGGTAAACGTCTTGTCCCAATGATCATGCAGTTTGTTGCCCGTTTAGGTTCCCGTGAGCTCTTTACACTCACCGTGGTTGCCGCCGCAGTTTCAATTGCCTACGGTTCCTATGCAGTTTTTGGCGTTTCCATGGCACTTGGTGCTTTCTTCGCGGGTATGGTGGTGAAAGAGTCCGACTTTAGCCATCGTGCAGAAGAGGAAACTCTACCATTACGTGAAATCTTCTCAATTTTATTCTTTGTCTCAGTCGGGATGTTGTTCGATCCAAGTATCCTGATTGAAGAGCCTTTACGCATTTTGGCTGTGATTGCCATTATTATGGTGGGTAAAACTTTGGCTGCGATAGCACTGGTTTTATTCTTCCGTTATCCGATCAATACAGCATTAACGGTCGGTGCCAGTTTGGCGCAAATCGGTGAGTTTTCATTTATCCTTGCGACACTCGGCTTATCACTAGGTTTACTCACCCCTGATGCACAGAACCTGATTCTGGCGGGTGCGCTGTTCTCCATTACCCTCAACTCATTTGTGTTCTCAGCCATTGAACCTGTTCAACGCTGGATTCGGGAGCGTTCGCATTTAGCACGGTTATTAGAGCGTAGTGCTGACCCACTGGCCATGCTGCCAGATGAGGTGGATCAAGCCTATTTACGCGATCAGGTGGTGATTATTGGCTATGGTGGCGTAGGTCGCCGTATCAGTGAAAACCTGATACAGCAAAACATCAAGGTGGTGATTGCTGAAGAAAACCGTGAGATTGTGGAAAAACTGCGTTCTCAAGGCATTGCTGCGGTCAGTGGTGAGGCAACTGAACCCAATGTGCTGATTCAGGCCCATATCCAGCATGCACGCCTGCTGGTCATTTCCCCAATGGATATTCTGGATATTCACCGTATTGTTGATATTTCCAAACAGCTTAACCCTGAGATTCAGGTGCTGATCTGTGCTGAAAGCAAGGAAGAGGCTGCCGTGATTCGGCAGGAAAACCTGGGTGAAGTATTCTATGCCAAGGAAGAAATGGCAAAGAATATGAGTCATCATATTTTGAACCAGATTGAACTCGCACACCAATCCCCTGCACATTAAGCATTTTCAGGACAATAAAAAAGCGTACCCAAAGTACGCTTTTTTAACATTCAGCATTAGCTGAAATGGGTAGGTTGTTCATCCACAATCTCAGCCTGCAACTCATTCATCTGCTTTTCCAGCAGGCCAAACAGGGCTGCCTGAATCATATGCTGTGCAACCATTGGTGTCTGTTCACCTAAAATTGCCTTAACTTCATCACTAAACTGTATCTTCACCAAGGGTTCCTGTTCAGAACCCGCATTACGCAAAGCAAGTTCGCCACCTTCAAGTTGAACCAATTCCAGTATCGCTTCCTGATTACCGAATAACTCTTTTAACTGTTGCATTGACATATATTTTCTCCATGCTTCAACATGGTAGCAAAGTACCCTTGCACTTTGCGCTCTCACGTCTTATCTATATGAGTCCTGTTTGCGCAGATTTCAAGTCTAAGATCAATTCAGGCTAAAACTCAACCATCTCGTTACGAAAACCATCAATTAAATGGCTTAACTCACGATGCCACTCCCGCAGAATCTTGGCATCTGGCAGCCATGCCTGTGGGCTTTGGGTGACCTTGATAATCAGGTTTGAGGAGGTCTCATTTTCAGGCTCTGGTGCTGTTGGCTCAGGTGCGTATTGACACATGCGGTAAGCACGTTTTAATTCGGCAATAAAGCCATCTTTCGCCAGTTGCTGCAACACAAGCACTTCTGGCGACACCTGCCCCTTGTCCGCCATGTGTTCCTCAATGGATTTAAAGGTCGGCTGTAAATCATTTAAGCGGTAGTAGCGCACCAGTTCCTGCAAAAAAGCTAGAATCGCCCCGTGCAAATGGAAAACCGCAGCTTCACGATAGGCCTGTGCCTGTTGGATATGTTCAGTTTGCTCAGCTTGTTGACATGCGAGTCGGGCAAAATACAGTTTTTGATTGGTGCGATCAGCATGGTAACGGGCAACACGGGACATAACGATAACCTATAAATCAGGTAGGAGTGAATCAGATTGTAAAATGAATTATCCCAAAAACAAAAGCGATCTTTCAGATCATTCATGCAATTCAAGAGTATAAAGCTTTCTTTTCGCCCTTACTTCAAGTGGCTGTAATAATGGACGAACATTATTGATCGCCCAGGCATAATATCCATCTGCCCAATAAGATGCACATGCAGCATTCATTTCGTCTGGCTGCCACGGATGCGCTGATTGAATGTCAATCAGCACCACTGCCAATCCCGCTTCCTCATCACCATCATTCAAAAGGAAGTTTTGATTCTCAACAATGACCAGGTTTTTTAATGAAAAGCTTTTCAAGTTGCCATGAGCGAACCTCCAGGGTCTTTAGCCCTTGTGCAATCCGCCCAACATTCGGTGTGACAATAGATAACGTGGTATATTGCTTTAATATCTGGATTTAGGCTTTGTCTTCCGCTATTTTCACACGGATACCAGCGCCTTTCACTTTCAAGGTATTTAGGCCTTTAACAGCCTTAACCGCCTCACGTGGATTTGGCATTTCCACAAAACCAAAGCCTTTCGATTTGCCTGTTGCAGCATCCTTGACCACCACACAGGATTCAACTGCGCCATAGGCTTTAAATAAGTCGAGTACTTCTGCATCGGTCACGCCACGGTCTAAATTACGAACTAAAATTTTCATGCTAAAACCTAAAAGATGATTCACGCTTAAATAGGCGAATCAAAAAATCAATCTGGGTAGTTTAATCGAAATCAATGCCAAAACCTAAATTGTTTGCAACACGATATCGAGTCTGTGATTGTCCAAAACTTTGCGGAATTTGCCGATGAATCTGCACATCGACCAAATCTTGAGGTAAATCATTGAGGAAGTAGCTTTCTATTTTTCTACCCAGCTCATCATACTGGTCATGTGACCATAAATTTAAATTCTGTTTGGTCAAAATCAACTCATTCTCTGCACGGGTTAAGGCCACATAAAGAACGCGACGTTCCTCCTCCACATCATCAAAGTCACCCTGCGCCCGTGCATGAGGGTATTGTGTGGGTGAGACATGTGGCACATAACAGACCTTTTGTTCAGCCCCTTTGGCTGAATGGATGGTAATCAGCGTGACTAAATCTTGATCTGGGGTTTTATCAATTTCTGAAACTGAAATCGGATCAAGTACATATTCCTCAAGGAATTCTCCAAGCGAACTGTGCTTGCGTGCCAGTTGTTTGACTAGGTCAAAGTCTTTGACACGGCGTGTCCAGTCTTTAGTTTTATAATTATTTTCCAGCTGTTCATTCAAGGCATCCAGTGCCAGTCCAATGCAGGCTTCGACATGCTGTTGCAATACATCCAGTTGCATCAAGATTAAAATCGCTTGTTGTGGTACTTTGCCATGTCGTTCCAAACGCTGGCAGCGTGCCTCAATATCAGGTAATTGAATCAATTCCTGCGCCAATTTGCTGGCACCGACATCACCCACCCCATCCCAGAGCGTCAGGAAACGCATCCAGGCCAGATCATCCTGTGGATTGACACTAACGCGAAGCAAGCTCAACACGTCTTTGACATGCGCTGATTCAAGCAGCTTCACTCCACCAATAAAACGATATGGAATATTTGCCGCAATTAACGCTCCCTCAAGATAACGACCGCTAAATCCTGAACGCAACAGAACCATGTGTTCAGCCCAAGCAGCACCTTGCAGATGTCGCTGATTTAAATCCTGAACAATCCAGTTGGCTTCTTCAAACTCATTACTCAAGATATGCAGTTGTGGTTTTAAACCTTGACCACGATAGGCCTGTAAATGTTTGCCATACTCAATCGGACTTTGTCCCAGCAACCAGTTGGATAGATCCAGAATGCCTTGTGTGGAACGATAATTCACTTCCAGCGTCAGCACTTCAGCATCAGGTACACGCTCTTTAAAGTGATGAATATTTTCAAAGTCAGCGCCACGAAAGCCGTAAATGGACTGCGCATCATCCCCAACACAAAATAGCTTAACCTTGCCAATCAAAGGTTGTAGTAAGGCCCATTGCAGGGGGTTGGTGTCCTGCATTTCATCGACTAATAGTGCCGAACAAAAGCCTGTGACCCAATTCACCAACTCAGGTGAACTTTGCAAATGCACCGCAACAATCGCCAGAATATCGTCATAATCCAAGAAATTACGTTCCTGCTTACGCTGTTCGTAGGCTTTCATCAATTCAGCAATTTGTGTTTTATATTCGATGGCTTGAGGCAACTGCTCAACTAAAGCATCCGACAGCTTGGTTTGTGTATTACGTGCATAGGAATATAGATCGCAGAGTTCAGCCGCTTTGGGTAAGACATTGCCCTTATCCTTACCGCGCAACAGGCGAAACATCAGCAACTGATCATCCCGATCAATAATACTAAACTGTGTGAGACCAAAGGCTTTAGGATTGCGGCGCAATAAATACATACAAAAGGTATGAAAGGTCGAAGCTCGTAGCCCTTTGGCTTGTGCGCCCATATGCTGTTCAACGCGGGTCACGATTTCACTGGCTGCACGACGGGTAAAGGTCAGAATCTGGACCTGTTGCGCTGGCAAACCTTGATCAATTAAATACGCTGCCCTTGCCACAATGGTTTTGGTCTTGCCACAACCTGCCCCTGCCAGCACCAGACAGTTTTGTGCTGTTGCGGTGGCAGCCCGTTTTTGTTGTGGATTCAGTTCATCAATTAGCTTGGCAAGCGTCATAAAAGCAATCAATTAAAAGCGAAGTGCTATTTTAACAGACTAAAAGTACGAGAGATATTTTCTGCTACAAAACAAAAAGAGCATGTGTGACACATGCTCTCACTTGTCAAATGAATCATGAATTAAACTGTGGTTGAACTATGGGGTAACTGCTTAATCGCTCCTGCAAAACTCAGATAGTTGATTCCCTGAAATAAAATATCAATTGCAAGGAACATTCCCAATACCCAGAACGGTGAATCAGGTGATGATAAAATCAGGATACCTGTTAAAAGTGTTAATACACCTGAAAACAACACCCATCCCCAGCCTGAAATCGGCCTCAGGATAAATGCGTTTACGCTACGGATAATCCCCGCAATAATTAAGGCAACTGCCAAAAAGCTGGTCAACACAACAGCGGTTATCACAGGTGTGGTAAAGGCAAAGTAACCTGCCACCAAATACAACACACCAAACAACGCCCACAACCAGCGTGTACCGCCCTTAAACACCGTAAATGCCGCAACAAAATGCAGGATACCACCCAGCATCATCAATACACCGAACAGCAGTACGGCAGACAATGTTGCAAATGGCAAAGCAGCTAAAAGAATCAAACCGAAAACAACCAACAAGACACCCAATAACAGATACCATTTACGATCAGCGTGTAGCTGATTGCGAATCAGATCGTTACCCACCGTTTTCATCATGATTTACTCTTTTATCATCAATGTGCTATGTATATATTGAGCGTGTTGTAGACCTAATTCTGTATAAGTCATGTTGAGAATTCATAACAAAATGTTGAAAAACCTGTGTTTTATTCCATAATTTTTTATTGAGCTTGTTGTTTTGCAAGATATGGATAAGTCAAAACTTATCCACAATTTACTTGATCCAGCCAATTTCCTGAGCAGTCAGTACACTGATCACGGTTTGTTCCAAATCATTCGGCATTTTACTTTTATGTTCGGACAATGGAATCCGTCCGCCCATAATTTCAGCTTCGGTTTGTGGATAGAGCGGCTGTTTATCTGCCTGTGCATAGCCAATCGGGAAAATAGGTTCACCATTGGCTAAGTTATATTTATCGGTAGCGCCAAAACCATGCAATAACTCATGTACCAATACCACATTGTTTTGCTGTGTCTGTTTAGCTGAGGCAAACAGATTGACTGAACCAATGCGTCCACGTTCCAGCGCAGTTGAATGCTTGAGTTCCCGATTTTGCTTCGGATCATAGAAATTCAGATATAAAGTTAAACTCGGTGAACCATCAATCGATTGATGCTGCCTCCATCCATAAAATCTAAACTTTAGACTCCATAGAATATTATTCAGAATACTTGGCTGCTCAGACATCTTCGGCGGTGCTTGCTGTAGTTCCCGCCCAATCTCGATCATAAAGTAACTGCTTTGCCCTCGATATTGCTGGCTATTTTTTTCCAGATAATGTTTGACTTCATAGAAATCATCCAACTGCAATTGCTGGATATATTTTTGGGTAGAGGGTAAACCATCAGCGTTGATCGGATGCAAAAGAATATTTATCGGCTGATTCCAATCCTGATTTTGATCACGATAAGCATTGACTGCAACAATCAACAACACCAGTAGTAAGCAAGCGACTCGAATATTTTTCCACATGCATTTCACCCCAATCAAAATTAATTTTTCTTTTTATTTGTTCAATAAAAAATGCCAGCAATCGCCAGCATTTTTTAAACTTTAATGTTTAAGCTTCTACCCATTTCCCATCTTGGAACACCAAACTCCACTTGGTCTGCTTGCCTTCAGCGGTTTCAGAACCCACATATTGTGCTTGGTTCTTACGGCTGAATTTCACCACCGTTGGATTGCCTTCAGGATCAACATCTGGTGCTTCTAACAAGAACTGATACTTCGGATCAAGCTGCTCAGCCACACTGCGTAATTCAGCCACTTTTGGTGCACGGGTCTCACGAATTTTCGGAAATTTGCTGGCTGCTAAGAACAGACCTGCCGCACCATCACGCAATACAAAATAATCATCGTGTTTGGTTGAGCGTAGGTGTTCCATTTTGATTGGGTCAACACGCGGTGGCGCAGGCTGGCCATTCTTCAACACTTTACGGGTATTGTCACAGCTTGAGCAGGCGAAGTATGGACCAAATCGACCTGTTTTCAACTGCATTTCACCATCACACTTATCACATGGAATGGTTGGGCCATCATAACCCTTTATCTTAAATTCACCTTTTTCGACTTCGTAGCCATCACAGTCAGGGTTATTTCCGCAGACATGTAATTTACGACCGCCATCCACCACATAGCTGTCCATCGCGGTACCGCATTTAGGACAGCGATGTTTTGACATCAAGTCTGCTGTTTCAGCACCATCATCATCAGACAATGCAGCCAAAGACTCGACAGGCGTTAAGTTCAATGTACCTTTACAACGTTCTTTTGGTGGCAGGTTATAGCCAGAACATCCTAGGAATACACCTGTTGTGCCTGTACGAATCTGCATTGGGCGAGAACATTCAGGGCAAGAGACATCGGCAACTTCGATAGGTTGATTACGGCGCATACCGTTCTCACCTTGTGCATTAGTCAAACGCTTTTTAAAGTCGCCATAGAATGTATCCAGTAATTCTTTCCAGTTACGCTCACCTGTCGCCACACGGTCCAGTTGCCCCTCCAAATCTGCGGTAAACGCATAATTCATCAGGTTGTTAAAACTTTCATCCAAACGGTCAGTCACGATCTCACCCATCTTTTCTGCAAAAAGACGGCGATTTTCCAGTTTTACATAACCACGTTCTTGAATAGTTGAAATAATCGCAGCGTAGGTTGATGGACGACCAATACTGCGTTTTTCCAGTTCCTTAACCAAAGATGCTTCGGTAAAACGTGCAGGTGGTTTGGTAAAATGCTGGCTTGGGTCAAGTTTTTCCAACTTAAGCACTTCGCCCACTTTTACCGCAGGTAATAAAATATCATCATCAGATTTATTGGCACCACGAACACGGGTAAAACCATCAAATACCAAAGTACGGCCTTTTGCCTTTAACTCAACATTCGCCGCTTCAACCGTTAAGGTTGAGGATAGGTATTCTGCTGGGGTCATCTGACAGGCAACAAATTGTCGCCAGATCAAGTCATACAGACGTTGTGCATCACGCTCCACGCCCGCAAGTTTATCGCCTGTCAATCCTACATCCGATGGACGGATTGCTTCATGCGCCTCTTGTGCGCCCGCCTTGTTACCATAACGATTTGGTTTGGCTGGGATATATTTTTCACCAAAATTTTGCTGGATATGGTTACGCACCATATTCACCGCATCATCACTCAAAAAGGTTGAGTCAGTACGCATATAGGTAATAAAACCACCCTCATACAAACGCTGCGCCAGCATCATGGTTTTCTTCACTGAAAAACCTAAACGTGTGCTGGCCGCCTGTTGCAGGGTCGAGGTGATATATGGCGCACTTGGATTGACCTTGGTCGGTTTATCCTCACGCAGTGCCACCTTATATTCGGCATCTTTTAATACGTTTAACAACGCATCCGTTTCTGCTTTATTCTTGAGTTTAAGCGTTTTACCTGCCTGCTTAACCGCCTCTAAGCGAATTTCTTCTTTCTTTGATAGCGTGTCTGCAAAAACCTGCCAATATTCTTCTGGGATAAAGGCACGGATTTCACGTTCACGTTCTACCACCAGTTTTACCGCAACCGATTGAACACGGCCTGCCGATAAACCACGGGCAATTTTCTCCCACAGCAATGGCGATACCATAAAGCCCACCACACGGTCAAGGAAACGGCGTGCCTGTTGCGCGTTGACACGGTTTAAATCTAGACGTGTTGGCTGTTTAAATGCTTCCTGAATGGCATTCTTGGTAATTTCGTTAAAGACCACACGATGGTAACGGCTATCATCACCACCGATCACTTCCCGTAGATGCCATGCAATTGCCTCTCCTTCCCTATCCAAGTCCGTTGCGAGATAGATGGCATCCGCATCTTTAGCGAGTTTTTTTAGTTCGGCAACCACATGTTCCTTGCCAGGCAGTACTTCATAATGGGCAATCCAGTCATGTTCTGGATCGACACCCATACGGTTGATCAGGGCAGATTGTGCTTTTTGTTCTTTTTCCGCTTCGGTCAGTTTGGTACGGGTGGCAGGCTTCTTTTCAGTCGATTTTGCACCGCCACCTGTAGGTAGGTCACGCACATGACCGACCGATGACCTGACAATAAATTGTGAACCCAAATATTTATTAATGGTTTTCGCTTTTGCAGGCGACTCCACAATCACTAAGGCACGTTTAGTTGCAGCAGAGTTAGAAGCTGCTGTGCTTTTGGAAGCAGAGCGTGGAGTATTCGCCATAATAAATCGTTTTTCCTATAATTAATCAAATAATTAGCGCTGAGCTAATTCATGTAAATATGCTTTCATTGCTTCAAGCTGAGTGGCTCTTAAATCAGTTTCTTCATCCCAATATAGCCCGACACAGTTTGCTTGCATATCAATAGCATAAACTCCTTTTAATGCAATGGGTAAATCATTAAATTTCTGATCACCCTGCACCACCTGAAGTTTTCCATCCACCACGCGCGCGCGCATGAGTGCCAAACGTGCATCTGGAATCAGTACACTATAATAAGCCACCATGCTGGCACGTTTTTCGGATGCCATTGGAATCTTTGTCCATTCAGGTGCCACAATCAAACGTGGATGCAGCCCCATTTTACGCGCCTGCTCACGCATCATGCCAAGCGCCTTTTCCCGTGGACTGACACGTAAGCCAAAAATAGAGCCAAGTACAAACAGTACAATCGCAACCGTGATCCAAATTCCAATATTACTCATAAAGCCGCCTAAAACTTCCTTTTATTAGCGTTACATAAGTTGAATCAAAAAGGCAAGTTCCAAATTTAAGGCATCAACAATCTTGGACTATATTCAATCTCTCTCTGATTCACTTTTAACCATTGGTTATGTTCTAAACGATTCAATAGGTCTTCAGCATTTTGTTCAGGAAAATTTTGTTTTAAGAGCAAAGTAAAGCCTGCCACATATTTAGGACGTAAGTGTGCAGCAACATTTAATCTTCTCGCTAAAGTTAAACGAATATTTTCCAAATCAAATGAAGTATGGTCTTTCTGAATGATTGGCAATAACATTTGGTTTTGCCCAACTTGCTCTTTTTTCTTTTCATTCTCAATCATTTCTGGCAGAACCAAGTTCGCCCATACCATTAGATTTTTTTCAAAATAAATGACTTTTAAATCGTCTTTTTGGATAATTTTATAATTCATCAATAAACTAAAGATTAAATTTTCATCAATCTGTTCTCCTTGTACTTTTGTTCGAATTGTATTTTTTAAACTCTCAATTTTTGTTGGTTTATTGGTTGGAATTTTTGCTAAATATTCACAGAATTTTTTAAAAACAACCAAATGTGGACGTTGAGAAAATTGTTCGACATCAGGAATGACTGTTGTAGGTTCTTCAAGTGAAACTGGTTTTAATATTTCTCTTGACTGTTCAATCACTGTTTTTAATTGTGTTGCCTGAAAACCCATAACTTTCAGTAAATCAACAATATATTCTAATGCGCCATCATTAGACATAACATCAAAACAAGTATTTTTCTTATCCATTTGAATTGAAAGTTGCCCTGCTAAAAATGCAAGACCAAAATCAGCAGCATCTTTACCAATTTTAGGCATTTTAATCACAACTAATTTTTTCTCCACGACAAAAGGAGAAAATTTAATCAATGCATCTAAACTTAAAGTCACAGGTGATTTTGCGTAAACTAAATATACACAAGCATAAGTTTTCAATAAGTGTAATAGCTCTTTTTCAGTTTTATGAATATTTTCAATATCCAGGAGCAAAACTTTCTTCATTTTTATCTCTAAATACAAAATCCCATAATTTCATCACTTTAACTTTTCAAATTTATTTTATCAATAATGTGGTGGTTTATTACTCATGGGATCAAAAGCGGCTATTCCCTCAGACAA
>OCVT010001070.1_pt1 | contig 11704 bp, 9 predicted proteins | sample 1539111 | NCBI WGS metagenome assembly OCVT01 (sample SAMEA3991482, study PRJEB22521) | metagenome | biome: anthropogenic terrestrial biome; feature: sewage plant; material: raw primary sludge | place: Sweden | collected 2012-09-26 | reverse complement strand
TCGCCATATTACGGAACTTAGGTATTTCAAAGCAACTAATTTTGTTCATGGTTTTCATTGTTACGGGTGAGGTTGCAAATCATGGCATGCTGCTCGTCAATGGTCCTGCGCATTGACGAGACCTCTTTGGTCAGCCTTTCAAGTACTGTCGGCATGTCTGCAACCTGTTCTTTCATCAATGCAAAGGTACGAAAAATAATCGGATTACGCAAGAAAATAAAGCTATTTCTTAACCGTAAACAATTGAATATCAGATGATTGATTGAATTTTAGAGAAGAAAGAAAACTTGATGCGATCATGCCGTTGATTTCATGTGGATGATTCGCTGAATAGTTATGTCTCGGCTGACAAACATCCAATAATTGTTAAAACAATAAATTAAGAGCCATTTGAAAGCAACCTTTTCACATTTTATTATTCTATATAATGAAGGCAGTGATTAAACGTAGCCACACGCAGGCCACCCTCACGCAGCCGGAAGACATACAACTTAATAAGATGGATTATGAAAATCAAAAGACTTTGTTTATTGTTTGTTCCATTGACGCTTCTATCATGCAGCAATGATGACAATCTTTCCCCAAATCTGAAGAACGACATTTGCCCTGTCACGTGGACATCCAACGAAACAAGCGTGATTAAAAAAAACACAGCTTTCGGGAACAAGATGTTCCGTGCACTGTGTTTAAACGAAGAGAACAAAAATGAGAATATCACATTCTCGCCTATCAGCATGGAATATCTGTTGGGGATAATCGCTAACGGAGCCAGTGACGGTCCGCGGAAAGAAATGTTTAACGTCATGGGATACGATGACACAAGCATGGAAGAGATGAACAACATGTATGAAAAGATGAATTTAGCACTCAGCCTCTCCGATACATATGTAAAGACAACAATAGCCAATGCAGCATGGGTTCAGAATGATTTCGCCATCAACCAGGAATACAAGGACTCTATCAAAAAAGTATTCAATGCCACAGCAAACCAAATCGATTTCAAAAACACGGCCGTGGCACAAAACATCTTAAACAAATGGTGTGAAGACAATACCTACGGAATGATAAAGAAGACTTCACTCTCTGTTGATCCGGCATTCAAGCTTGTATTGGCAAACGCCACTTACTTCAAAGGGACATGGAAGTATGAATTCGACAAGAATGAAACGAAAAAAGATAATTTCACTTGTAATGACGGCAGTGTGGAACAAGTGGATATGATGAACCAAACCGGAAGCATAGCCTATTCTTACAATGAGAATTACCAAATGGTAGTGCTCCCCTATGGTAACGGTTCTTTCTCAATGACCCTCATTTTGCCCAAAGAGGGATTGGATATCAATCAGCTTGCCGCGAACATTGATTGGGCAAAGACCGACACCACGTCTACAAACATTTCTCTGTATCTGCCGAAATTCAGGATGGAAAGTCATTGGAAAGAATTCGACAAAACGCTCGAAACCTTAGGTATGAAGAGAATATTCAATGATGAAAACGCGATGAGCCATATCGCAAACAGATTGTTTGTGTCCACTATAACACAGGATGTCTGCATTGACATTAACGAGAGCGGCACCGAGGCTGCGGCAGTAAGCATGGGTGGGATTATGACGACTTCTTATCCTGATAAGAAATTCACAGAGCTGAAGTTCAATCGCCCGTTCCTCTTCGCCATAAAAGAACGCACTACCGGCACACCCCTGTTTATTGGCAAAATATCAAAGATATAATAATATCCATAGATAAAAACAAATAAAATCGGCATCCCTTCATCAAACAGATAATAGGGATGCCGATTCTTATTTTGGGCGATTAGTAAGTCTTGGAATTTCTATAATCAGACAGTATGTCATTAGCCCAAAGCCGGGTGTCGTAATTCTTAGATTTCTGCAATGATTTAGCATTGTTCAATGACTGTCGGATCAAGTCATCCGCCCACTTCGACTTGTATTTGCGCAGACACACAAAGATTTGTGCAGACCAAATTTTTCCACGGCCACAATTGGACAAGAGATGGTCGGCAACAAGCGTTTTCACCCCTGAAATGAAGGCCTTATCGGGCCAAGCGGCAACAACAAGAATAGCACGGTTGGTCTCATCTATATCGTCAAAATCAGGTTTACTTTGTTTCATCGCATTATGATATTGCAAGAGAGCATTCTGTATAATCACAGTATCCTGCAACTTACGGTAATCAGCCAGTTTTACAATGGCTTCAACGTTATGTTCATCCTTAGCCAACGAACGGATTCGTGAATAGTTTTCCGCTGTTGAAGGTTTATTCTCAACGACCCTGCCTACATAGCCATCAAGATTCTTCAAACCTGGTGTATTGAACAGCACACTGTCAATAGCCAATGTATCAGCAGGAATGATCTTCTCTGCATGCCATTTGATATAAATCAGCCGGAACCGTTCTTCAGGCACATTTCCACAATAACTTTCGCAGTATTCCTCCACATTCACTTTGCCGGAATCGTGCATTTGTTGAAGAAACAACTTCACAGCCGCATGTGCGTTCTTTTCGAGCAATGCCCGGAAAGCAACCATCCTCACCACCTGCGATTCCTGTTCTATTGACAGTTGCTCCAATTCTTTCAGTGAACCCGCCTTCGCAAGTCGTTTGCATAATGCCCATTGCGGCAATGGATTCAGAGAAAATTCATCATGCTCGGTATTATAGAATATGGTATCTTTAGCAACAGAATCAACGATGCTGCGTGTCGAAGCGGACAACAGAATCTCTGTCTTTCCACCCAAATTGCACGAGATACACAAACATGCAAAAAATGACAAAAAACATACGCTGCACTTCATAAGGCCATATTATTATTTGCCCTGCGCGTAATAGTTCTTTTGTGCACGCACCACACCATTATTATATGTGAGTGTGGACTGCTGTAACGACTTGTTCAAATGATCGAAAACCAAAGCTGGATCTATGCGCTTGCCATCGAAAGCGACCTCAAAATGCAGATGTTCTGTCGTGGCACGGCCGGTACGGCCGGTGAGGCCGATAATCTGCCCTGCCTTGACACGATCACCAACCTTGACTAGGTTCCTAGACTGATGGCTGTAACGGGTCTCCAGCCCATTATCATGTCTGATGACAATATAATTTCCATATCCGAAATAAGGGCCGGATTGTGTGACCACGCCATCGAAAGCAGCCAATATATTATCATTAGGTTTGGTCTTGATGTCAACGCCAGAATGTCCACGTCTGCCACCATAAGGACTAATCACATGACTGCCCGGCAGAGGATAGCACCATTCCGCCTTCGCAAAATTTGAAAGGTTCAATTTGCTTACAATCAAGTTCTTGGAGACAGGGCGGTTCATGATTGGAGCCTCATCCTTGGCGTCATCTTTGTCATCGGATACAGCAGAGACATTGACATAAGAGTTCCGATTCTCGCAAAGCAACACCTGCTTGCGCAGACGATGACTCTTGATGTCGAGTATTATATCCGGATTAATTCTGCCGCCATTCACCATAATCGAGAATTTGCAATATGCCCGATCGCCTTCTGCGCCAACGATTGCGATGGTCTGTCCTGCCTTGATTCTCTCACCCACTTTTACCAGATTCTGAGTATTGTTTGCATATACAGTTTCCAATCCGTTATCATGACGTATCACAATCACATTTCCATACGATGGATTCTCTCCTGACAAGCGGACAACGCCATCAAACATGGCTTTGACCGCATCGCCTCTGGTAGTAGAAATTTCGAGTTCGCCATTACCCATCTTTTCGGCCTTGCCAACGGGCAAAGGAAAAGAATATTCATTGGCACGCAAGGCACTGAAGTCTACTTTGAATGCACTTGAAAGTCTGAAAAGCCCAGGTGTTGCCACACTGATTTGCTGTGTTTCAGCAGTCGTAAAAGTATTCCTTGCAGGTGCAAAAGCTGACATCATCACGATGAGAGCACCCGACAAAAGAACATGTCCACACTTTAGTCTCATTTTTCACGAATTTAAAGGTTAGTATTTTATTTATCTTATCACTATTCCGGTGAATATCCGTCCCGACTCGACGCCCAGTCTGCGAGCAGAGAAATATTCATCAGGATGAGCGTATGTGCATATGCCTGCGACCTGAATATTAGCAGGATTCACACCCGCTTCCATCAGTTGAATGCGGTTGCATTCCCACAAATCTATATGCCATTTATCGTACATACGGCTTATACATTCCATATTGAACGATGCTTCCATAAACTGCTGGTATACCTCGGGACCGACCTCGAAGTTTTCCAGCGAAATACCAGGGCCGATACAAGCCTTTATCTTTGACGGATTGGTGTGACAGGCGGCACGCATCTCTGCAATAGCCTTCACCACCACCCTTTGCACTGTTCCCCGCCATCCGGCATGGACAGCACACACAACACCATGTTCCTCATCATACAGAAGAACAGGAATACAATCTGCAGTAGACACCCCAATGCAAACACCACGCATTGCAGTCATCACGCCATCAACGCCTTCGAGCACCATCCTGCGTATGTCACACGGGAGAGAAAAAAAATCCTCACCAATAAGTCGCATCTCTGTCCCATGGGTTTGGTGAGGCATGATCAGATGCTCCGGCTCGATTTCCAGTTCCTCGCACAGGACATTACGGTTGGCGCAGACGGCCTCGGCACTGTCGCCACAATATTCATTAATATTGAATTCGCCATGATTTCCATGGCTCACACCCCCATGGCGTGTAGACGAAAATGCTGTCACGCCATCTGCAATATCATAATATGTAAGAACCGGTCTTATCACAATAAGCTTTGGGATTCATTAACTATCCAATTCTTGATCTTCGTATTCCAGGTCATCGATGTCTTCTAATTCATCATCATCGATATATTCTATATCTTCGCCCTCGTCATGAAGTTCAGCAATGAAACTGGTCATATCCTTATCACGATGGACGAGTGTATCTTCAGCAGTAATCTCCTGCAACTTGTTGCTCTCACTGTTGAGTTCACCCCAAAGAACATCCTTGAGCTCGTTTATACACTTGCCTGTCACAGCAGAGATGAACACCACCGGCACATCATGAGGCAATGTATCTTTGAGCATGGCGATAAGTTCGTCGTCGAGCAAATCGCACTTGGTCACGGCCAGCACGCGATGCTTGTCTGCCATATCGGGATTAAAATTATTCAACTCATTGAGCAAGACCTCATATTCGTGCTTGATGTCATCAGTATCACCCGGCACCATGAAGAGCAACAGGGAATTGCGCTCAATGTGCCTAAGAAACCGTAGTCCTAACCCCTTGCCCTCGCTGGCACCCTCAATGATTCCAGGAATATCAGCCATGACAAATGATTTTTTGTCATGATAACCCACTATTCCAAGTGATGGTTCAAGCGTTGTAAACGGGTAGTTGGCAATCTTCGGCTTTGCACTCGACAGTGCCGAAAGCAACGTCGACTTGCCGGCATTGGGGAAGCCAACCAATCCCACATCAGCCAGCAACTTGAGTTCCAGGATGATGGTCCTCTCCTCCATCGGCTCGCCTGGCTGAGCAAAGCGCGGAGCCTGATTGGTAGATGTGCGAAACTGGAAATTGCCCAATCCACCACGGCCGCCCTTCAGCAACAACACTGTCTGTCCGTCATAAGTGACATCACAAACGTACTTTCCTGTCTCTGAATCATACACCACGGTACCACACGGGACGTCTATGAATTGGTCCTTACCATCTGTGCCATGACATTTGTCACGACCTCCATTACCACCATGTTCAGCATGAACGTGGCGCTGGTATTTGAGATGCAGCAATGTCCAGTAGTTATGATTGCCACGAAGATAAACGCTGCCTCCACGTCCGCCATCGCCACCGTCAGGACCGCCGTTGGGCTGATACTTTACATGGCGAAGGTGCATGGAGCCCCTGCCACCCTTACCAGAACGGCAATATATCTTAACGTAGTCTACGAAATTGGATTCAGCCATATTCTTTAATATTTTATGAGTTTATTAAGTTGAAAATGGAACAATTTTACCACTTAACGAGTTCGTTAGTCCTTTTCTCATTAGACAAATTCTGCATATCTACTCGCTAACCGTAAAAATTGTTCCCCTTCTAACTTTTTACAAATTATCAATTATTTCAGATACATCACTTGTTATCTGTTCCAGTTCGCCATATCCTTTAACCTTATGACGAATACCTTCTTTTTCATACCAATCAATCAACTGTGCTGTCTGATTGTTATAAACGTCCAAACGTTTCTTAATTGTCTGTTCATTGTCATCAGAACGGCCACACTGAATTCCACGATTAATCAGACGGGACATCAATATATCTTCAGGAACGTCAAGTTCTATCATTGCGGCTACGCAGTGACCACGCTCAGCCAACATCTTCTTCAATGCCTCTGCCTGCGGAGTTGTACGTGGAAAACCGTCAAAAATTACGCCCTTGTGCTCTTTACCAAAACTATCATAGACGCTTGCGAGGATATCAATCATCAACTCGTCAGGGATCAACTGACCGTTGTCAATGTATCCCTTAGCGGTCTTGCCAAGTTCGGTACCGTTTTTGATTTCATTGCGCAACACGTCACCTGTTGAGATGTGTTCGAAACCATACTTAGCAATCATTTGCTCGCTCTGGGTGCCCTTGCCTGAACCTGGCGCACCGAAAATTACGATATTCTTCATCTTGCTTATATTTGTTAATATTTCGTTATTCTTCCACTACATATATATCTCGCAGATTGCGACCATGCTGGTCATAGTCCAGTCCATAACCGACAATGAAATCATTTGGAATTTTCATTGCCACATATTCTATATTCAATGGCACCTTCAGTTTATCAGGCTTAACCAATAGCGAACAGATGTGTATCGATGCAGGATGGCGTGTGCCCAATGTCTGCAACATTCGCTGCATGGTGGCGCCTGTGTCGACGATGTCTTCCACAATAATCACTGTCCTGCCATTCAAATCCTCATTCAAGCCAATAACTTCCTCTATTACGCCTGAAGATGTTATACCCTGATAAGATGCAAGTTTTACAAACGATATCTCACATGGTATCGTAATATAGCGCATCAGATCGGCAGCAAAAACAAAAGAGCCATTCAATACGGCCAACAGCAATGGGTTCTTACCATCCATATCCTTGCTTATATTATCTGCCACAGCCTTTACCTGCTTTAAAATCTCTGTTTCCGGGATAAACGTTTTGAACGTCCTGTCCTTGATTTTGACTATACTCATTGTGTGATTTAGATAAATTTGCCACAAAATTACTAAAAATATAGCAAACCGTGGTCATTGATAAACATTTATTTTGTATTTTTGCACGGTATGAAGATTTTTAACAGCGCTCAGATACAAGAGCTTGACAAATACACAATAGAGCACGAGCCCATTTCCTCCATCGATTTAATGGAGCGGGCAGCCAAAACACTCACCCACGCCATAACAGACAAATGGAATGACCGCACACCAATAATGGTGTTTGCCGGACCTGGCAACAATGGAGGAGACGCTTTAGCCGTGGCACGAATGCTTGCCGAACAAAATTATCAGGTAACAGTATACCTGTTTAATGTTAATGAACATCTCTCTGAAGACTGCGCCACAAATAAAAAGCGTCTGACCGAAAACAAACGTATCAAGAGTTTCACTGAAGTCACCGTCAACTTCGATCCCCCAAAACTTGATGCTGGTACATTAGTCGTGGACGGGCTCTTCGGGTCCGGGCTCAACAAACCACTCGGCGGAGGATTTGCATCATTGGTCAAATTTATCAACTCAACACCTGCGAAGGTGGTAAGTATAGATATTCCGTCGGGATTGATGACAGAAGACAATTCCTATAACATACATGCCAACATCATCAAGGCGGATCTCACACTGACACTTCAGCAGAAGAAATTGGCCATGCTGCTTGCCGACAATCAGCAATATATCGGTGAGTTGCGCGTGCTCGACATACGTCTGTCTCACGAGTTCATAAGAAACACTGAGGCTCATTACACCATTTTGGAAGAAACAGACACACGCCCGATGCTGCGTCAGCGAAGTAATTTCGCCCACAAGGGGACAATGGGCAGCGCATTACTGATTGCAGGAAGCTACGGCATGGCAGGTGCTGCGGTCCTCGCTACTCGCGCATGCCTGCGCTCTGGCGCCGGCAAAGTGACAACGCACACCCCCAAACTGAATTATTCTATAATGCAGGTATCGGTTCCAGAGGCTGTAATGCAGATGGATCATGAGGAAACATATTTCTCAAGCCCTGTAGATGCCGAGGATTTCGATGCTGTGGGCATAGGTCCGGGACTTGGGCAACACGAGAACACGGCCATGGCAATGATTGCACAGATACGGCATACCACGTGCCCAATGGTATTAGATGCCGATGCCCTGAACATTCTTGCAAACCATCGTGCATGGATGCAACAGATGCCTAAAAACATCATAATGACTCCACACCCAAAGGAATTTGACCGAATGACTGGATCTTCCAGTAACGGGTGTTATGAACGGTTGATAAAGGCCCGAGACATGGCTGAGCGCATGCAGGCATACATCATACTGAAAGGTCACTACTCCGCGCTTTGTATGCCAGACGGGCACATCACCTTCAATTCTACAGGCAACCCGGGCATGGCAACAGCAGGCAGCGGTGACGTGCTTACAGGTATCATTACAGGATTGCTGGCACGTGGCCACACACACACACAAGCATGCTTACTGGGAATGTATCTGCACGGACTTGCCGGCGACCTCGCCGCCCGTGAGATGGGTGAAGAGAGTCTTGTGGCGGGTGACATAATAAAATATATGTCGCAGGCATTCAAAAGATTAAACGATTAAAAACATATAGATGATGAAAAAACTGATTACAGCCGCACTGTTTTCATTTGGATTCGCTGCCGTGGCAGCAGCCCAGATACCCGTCGAGGGAACATCCTATTACTTGCCACGTACCGCACTGCGTTTCACCATGCTCGTTGAGAAGACAACATACGAACCTGGACAATTTGCCATCTATGCCGGACGGTATATGAAAAAGACAGATGTGACACAAGAACCGGACAAGACTTATCGCATCATCAGCACCAAAATGGTGCCCGTGGCCGTGCCCGACACGTCAAAACATTACACTCTGATGATGGACAAAAAGCACAGTATCACGAAAACAGATATTGATGTCAGTGGCATATTGCTGGCCGTCAATGGTGACGGAAAGGAGATACATCTGCCCGCATCTTTCGTGTCCGCAAGGAAACCGGACTTATTAAATCCGAAAGACTATATGACCGAAGACATTCTGGCTGCGGGAAGTTCGGCAAAAATGGCTGAACTATGCGCGCAAGAGATTTATGATATTCGTGACAGCCGCAATCAACTGTCTCGCGGACAGGCGGACAACATGCCAAAAGATGGCGAGCAACTAAAGTTGATGTTTGCCAATCTCAATACCCAAGAGCAGGCTCTGCTGCAACTCTTCGATGGCGTCACACACAAAGACACCGCAGAGACGGTGATGACATTCATCCCGGTTGCGGAGGTCAGCAAACAATTATATTTTCGTTTTTCCAAGAAACTCGGTTTCACAGACATTGATGACCTTGGCGGCGCCCCTTTCTATATCTCCATAGAGGACGAGCATATCGCCCCCAAACAGGAGGTAGCACCTGAAGACAAAAAGAAATCCAAGGACGATATTGGCCTGAACGTTAATTTGCCGGGCAAGATTAAGATAACGTTATTTGAACAGGAGAAACCTATGGCAAGTTTCGAGACATACGCAGGACAATTCGGTGCAATGGAAAATCTTAGCGGCGAACTCTTCGGCAAGAAACAGACCTGCCACATCATCCTAAACCCCGTCACTGGAGGTATAGACAGCATTCAAGGAGAGACGCTGAAATAAAATTCCCAATTTCAGAACACACATGTCATTTTCGACAAAACCAATTAACGGTCACCTCATTAACATAATGCAGATGACCGTTTACTATTATATATCATTTATGACATTGTTTTTCGAGGAGGGCAGGAAAAATGTTATGTATTAAGTCCCAGCTCTTTCACCCTCTTTTCAAAGTTTTCACGGTCACTCATAGCACCGTTTTTGATTCGTGCCCGATAATTGTAAATCGTATTGACGGAATAATGCAGAAAATCGGCAATCTTTGAACTATCATCTATTCCCAAACGTATTAGGGCGAAAATGCGTATGTCCGTAGTCAGTTTTGTGACATCTTTGGGATGACTCTGCACCTCAGGCTTAAGCATTGCATTATAGTCATCCACGAAATTAGGAAAAAGATGAATGAAAACAGTATCGAAATTAGCATACAGCTCTTCAATTTCCTTCTCCTTGAACTCCGTAGAACGGCTGATTTGAAATAGCTCATCCAATTCCTTGTTTTTCATTTTCTTGTTCACCATCTTACGATAATCGTCAAGTTTGTCAACATATTGCGAGCATAGACTCAGGAAGCGCCCGATATATTCCTCCTTAACACGATTGGACTCATTCAGCCGGGTGTTACTATTGAGCAGTTTCCGATTGCTTTCATCCAGTTCTATATTGGCGGTTTTAAATTCCGCATTCAGTATTTCCAACTTTGCATTGATGGCTTTCAATTCATTACGGGCAACGGCTAGTCGTCCACGTTGCTTATTTACATACATCAACAACAACAAGAACAATAGAGCCATTACGCTTATCACAACCGTGAATGCAAGTAGCTGGCGGTTGGTTTGTCTGATTTTTGCCTGATAATTCTTCTCTATAACTGTAAGTATAGGTGAAATCTGATAACTGCGCACACGCGTACCAAACACCAAAGCACAGTTCCATGAGAAACTGACATATTGATAGGCACGGTCCAAATCACCTTCATTGTCAAGGATATTGGCTAGTGACCACAATGAGCCCTGATCCATCACAGCATGCTTAAGGTCACTTATGGCGGAACTTGCAAGCCAATATTTAGCCATTTTCACATTACCCTGAATATTATAAATTAAATAACGGTAATATGCCACAACGGCATATTCACGCGAGTCTGGGCCCACCCTTTTCTGCCAAATTGCATTCAGTTTCAGCGCCGCATCATATTCTTTATTATTATACAATTTGCGACTTTTATACATCAGGTATTTAGTGGAATTCTTGTCAAGTACACGAAACAAGGAGTCTTCATAATCCGCAGATTTTACATAATACTTGCTTTTCAAATCCTTTATATTAGTATAATATCCCATCTCACCGTATACATGATTATACGCGATATAATAATCAGGCAATTGTGCTGGCGAGAGTGCTCTACGGCTTACCTGTTTTAACAACGTTAGTGATTCTTCATACATTCCGACAGTGGAGCACTGAAACGCAATGAGCGAAAGACACTTCCCCTCCAAATCCTTGCGCCGCATATTGACAGCCAGCTGGCGGCACTGTTGCATCACGGCGACAGCAGAATCATTTATATAAGACTTGTAATCATTGAAAAGTTTCATACCCGCATTATAACGCTCCATATCAGTTTTTGACTTTTTAAATTGTGTCTTAAGTAAACTTATATTCGCCTTATGTGCATCTATATATTTCTGAGAATTGGCAATCATATCATCCAATTGCATATACAGTTTGTCCAAATCCGGATTTTGGGCATACGTACAAGGAATGATAACAAAAAGAAATATTAAAATTAA
>OCVT010001065.1_pt1 | contig 11717 bp, 11 predicted proteins | sample 1539111 | NCBI WGS metagenome assembly OCVT01 (sample SAMEA3991482, study PRJEB22521) | metagenome | biome: anthropogenic terrestrial biome; feature: sewage plant; material: raw primary sludge | place: Sweden | collected 2012-09-26 | reverse complement strand
ATCAAATATCTTCAAGGGTTGAAGGTGGTATTGAGTCAAGAACTACAGATGCCTACATCGTTCAAACTCTTCCAAGAATCGTACCTGTTGAGTTCCTTCAAGCAATATCAAATATGCCTAATAGCATCAAATTAATTTGGAAACCACATACTGATAAAAGAGTAGGATATTATAGAATTGAAAAATATAATACATTATTAAACGAATGGATACTTTTAAAAACAGTTAAAGAAAGACTTCAAGTTGAATATTTAGATACAGGACTTGAAAATAATACTAGTTATAAATATAGACTAAAAGCATTTAGTTTTGATGATGTAGAATCTGCTCCGACAAAAGTTGTTATAGGAAAAACTAAACCTCTTCCATCTGGGGCTACTAACATTAGAGCAACAAATAGTGAACCTAAAAAAATTGTAATTTCATGGAATGCTTCAGCAACAGATGATGTTGTAAAATATGAAATACATAGAAGTACATTTAGAGCTTTTGGATATGAAAAAGTAAAAGAAGTTAATGCAAATACTTTTGAATATATAGACTCAACTGATGTTGCAGGAAAGAGTTATTATTATAAAATAATAGCAGTTGATAAAGATGGTTTAGAAAGTTTACCTGAACCTATTCAAGGTATGAGTTTTAATAATATTAATATTACAAATTCATTACAATTTTCATAATTAAGAGAATATATGCCACATATAGTATTTGAAAAAAAAGATTTAATTATAACTCCATCTCACAAGGATGGAGTAGATTTTAAATTTATAGCAAAATCTTACAACTTTACAGAAAAAAATAGAAAAATAGAATATAGAATTGCATTAGAGCATGAAAATAAAGAGTTTTTATTATCTCTAAAACCTAAAAATGAAGATTTCATGATTAAAGCAGATAAAGTAACGAGATTATCTCCTGTTACTTTAGTAAAAAATGCTTTAAATGCTTATGTAAATTTGAATGAAGCAAATGTTTTATTTTCAAATACAAATAATTTGAAATTAAAAGAAGAAATAATAAATAAATATCTAAAAGATATTAACTATTTTGTAGACGAATTTAAAACAGATAAAGAGATACAAATAGAGATTGGATTTGGAAGTGGAAGACATCTTTTACACCAAGCAAAAACAAATCCTGATGTTCAATTTGTGGGTCTTGAAATTCACTATCCTTCAATTGAACAATTATTAAAACAACTTGAACTCCAAAATATTACAAATGTTTTAGTTGTAAACTATGATGCAAGACTTTTTATGGAATTTATTGAATCAAATAAAGTTGGTAAAATATTTGTACATTTCCCTGTTCCTTGGGACAAAAAACCACATAGAAGAATTTATTCAAATGAGTTTGTAAATGAATCTTTAAGGGTTTTAAAAGTTGGTGGAACACTAGAATTAAGAACTGATAGTAGAAAATATTTTGATTTTTGTACAGAAGTTTTAACAAATCTTCCAAAAGGAAGAATTACAATTGATATTAATAAAGATTTAGCAGTATCAAGTAAATATGAAGATAGATGGAAAAAACAAGGTAAAAATATTTATGATGTTGTTTTAGAAGCTTTTGATATTGATGAAAATATTAATTTAAATTTTGATTTCTCTTTTGATTTTAAAATAGATTTTAATAATACATTAAAAAATATTCCAACAAAATCATTAATTGAGAAAAACTATTTTATTCACATTGAAGAACTTTATACTATTGAAAATACTCAAAACTCAGGATTAATTAAATTGACTATGGGAAATTTTGATAGACCAGTTACAAAATATCTTTATGTAAATGCAGGAAATATTTCTTATTATCAAGGAAATCCACTTCCTACAAGTTCAAATATAAATGCACATGAAAAATTAAAAGAGATTTTAAGTAAATGATAGAAGCTAAGAATATTTATCTTTCGTATGATGACAATAAATATGTTATAAAAAAAGGTAGTTTTTCTATTAAACCTAAAGAATTTATTTTCATAGGTGGAAATTCAGGAAGTGGAAAATCAACACTTCTGAAATCGTTTTATGGAGACATTCCACTAAAACATGGTAGTTTAAAAATAGAGAATCAAGAAGTTTTTGGTATAAAAGGTAAAAAGTTAAGAATTTTAAGAAAAGATATTGGAATTATTTTTCAAGATTATAAATTAATTAATGAATATACAATTGAAGAAAACATCATGATTCCACTTAAAATCAATGGTTATTCCGATGAAATATCAAAAGATCAAGCAAATAAACTATTAGCACATGTAAGACTTTCACACCGAGCTGGTTATCATCCAAATGAGCTAAGTGGAGGAGAGCAACAAAGGGTTGCCGTTGCACGTGCTTTAGCTCATAATCCAAAAATAATAATAGCAGATGAACCAACAGGAAATCTTGATGATTTTTCAGCAGAAGTTGTGTGGAATTTATTAAAAGGTGCAAATGAACAATTAGGAATTACTATAGTAGTTGTAACCCATAGAGTTCCAAAGAATCTAGGAATTAAATTTAGACAATTATCTATTGAGGATGGAATTATTTATGAAGTTTCTTAAGAATTTGTTTGCTTTTTTAATTCCACTACTTTCAATGTTAATTACATTCTCTATATTTTTATTAATAGATAATGTAGTTGATAATTATAAATCAAAAATATCAAGGGATTATTCAATAATTATAGTTGCTAATACACCTTTAGCAAAAGATAGTATTTCTGAATTAGCAGGTATTAAAGTAGAATCTATACAAAATTTGCCAAATGATAAAATTATTACAAATATAAAATCTAATTTATCAGAATCATCTATAGAATTATTAAAACAAAAATTACCAAATTTTTACCAAATTTATTTAGAAATTTTTCCAACAAGTAGTGAACTTGAAGAAATAAAACAAACTTTATTACAAAATAAAAACATAAAGAAAGTTGAAGTTTTTTATAAAAATCATAATCAAATATATTTACTTTTACTTCTATTAAATAGTGTTTCATTTATTCTATTTTTTATAATTACTATTTTTGCAATAATTATTATTGCAAAACAGATAAAATTATGGTTCCATGAACATAGTGTGAAAATAGCGATTCTTAGGTTACATGGAGCTTCTATTTTATATAGTGCTTCATCAATATTAAATTATGCATTAGTTAGTTCTTTATTGTCATTTTTTATATCAGCAATTTTTTTATTTTATGTTTCAAACAATATGACTGTTTTATTCCCTTTAGAATTACATGAAATTGTAGATATAAAAATAAATATATTATATGAATTAATGAAAATATTTTTATTATCATTTTGTATTTCTACATTTACAATATTTGGTGTACTTTTAAAATATAAGATAACTAATGATTAAACTATTTTTTTTATTACTTTTATCTGTTAATATTGTTTTATCTGCTTCAAATATAGATAAGAAAATACAAACAAATAAAGAAAAACTTGACTCAACTGATGATAAAAAAGAGAGTACAAATCTCAAAATAAAAGACTTAGCAGAAAAAATAGAGAGTCAAAATGCAAATATTACGAACTTAGAAACAGATATAAAACAAATAAATAGTGATATTGAAAATCATCAAAAATTATTAGAAGATTCTAGAAGTAAATTAGATGATCTTCAATCTAAATCAACAGATTTAATAAAAGAAAAAACAAGTAGTGAAGAACAAATTGTAAATACAATTATAGAAGAATTCTCAGTTTCTATAGCACTAAAGCTTGCCTCTGAGGATAGTTTACAAGAGTTAATTGATAATGAAATTTATACTTTATTATCACAGCATTCAAAAGATAAGGTCTTAAAATTAAATACAAGCTATAGTACATTATCAACAAATACAAAAAATAATCAAAAAGATATAGATAAAATTGCTTCTTATATAGAAGATAGACAAAAGACAAAAGATAAATTGACAATTTTAAAAGAAAAACACTCTAGTTCATTAATAAATTTAGAAGAACAACATAAATCATACCAAGAAGAGCTAAACAAAGTTGCAAAAGAACAAGCATCTTTAAAAACTCTTCTTTCAGAATTAAATATTATAAAAGAAGAAGAGTCAAAAAAAGCGGAAGCAAAGGCAGAAATTGAAGCAGATGAAAAAAGAAAAAGATTACAACAACTGCTAGCACTAAAAAAAGTTTCGCCTAAAGATGAGATAAAAGAAGAAGAAACAACTCAAGAAGCTACTCAAGAGTCACCTTCAGAAGAAGTTCAAACAGCAGATGTTAGAAATCAGAAATATGCAAAAAACCTAAATCTTGATGTTAAAAAAATTGGTTCATCTACAGATGGTGTTAAAATTGTAAAATACAAAGGAGAAAAAACTATTACTCCTTTAAAATCATTTAAAGTTGTAAAAAACTTTGGAACATATTATGACCCTGTTTATAAAATAAAATTATTTAATGAATCAATTGTTTTAAAAAGTGATGAAGATCAAGCAAAAGTTGTTTCTGTTTTAAATGGGAAAGTAGTTTATGCTAAAAAAAATGCTGGAATGCTTGCTAATGTAGTTATAATTCAACATGAAGATGGATTACATACTATTTACTCGCATTTAGATGAAATTTCTCCTACTTTGGTAGTTGGAAAATGGATAAAACAAGGTTATGTTGTAGGACGTGTAAATACTAGTTTAATGTTTCAAGCAACAAAAGATGCGTCGCATATAGATCCAAAAGATTTGTTTAAAATCTAATGAAATTATTTATTGATGGTGATGCTTTTCCAAATTTATTAAAAGCTATAGTTTTAAGAGCAGTTGAAAAACAAAAAATAGATACAGTTGTAATTGCAAATAAAAAGATAAATATAGGCACTTCTAATCATATAAAATATATAATAGTAGACCAAGGTGCTGATGAAGCTGATGATAAAATAGTCGAATTGGTTGAAACAAATGACTTAGTAATTACAGCTGATATTCCACTTGCTGATAGAACTATTGCAAAAAATGCACATGCTATTGACCATAGAGGTGCTATGTATACACAGGATAATATAAAACAGTATCTAGCAATTAGGAATCTAATGCAAGAAATACGTGATAGCGGAGAAATGACAAAAGGACCTGCTCCTTTTAGTCAAAAAGATGCTCAACAATTTGCAAACTCTTTAAATAATTTTTTGCAAAAATATAATAAAAATTAAGGATTTACCATTATTTTAATAGATCAATCAACAAAAAATCAATTCAGAATTTTTTGTACTGAAAACAAAATCACAGATATGGAAATAGCTGTTCAATACTTTATAGTATTTGGTGGATTAAATATAAAAATTGATACAACAAAACCTTTAGTTGAACTAATTGAAAAACATATTTTAAATGAATATACAAATTTAAGATATGAAATAAATACAATTAGTGGTGGATACAAAGTTGACCATGCTATTTTAACAGGTATTGCACAAGGTGATAGAAGAACAAACTCATCTTTTAAAAGAGCATTTGTTAGCTTTGAAGAGGGAATGAAATGTGTTGAAAAACTTATTGATAGAGGAATAATTGAAATTGAATCTTCTCAACATCATTTAGCAAAAAAAAGAGGTGATGATAAGATTGCAAAAAAACTTCTTTTTACAACACCTTTTTTAAGATTCTGGTTTGCTTTTGTTTCACCTATTTATAAAGGTATCAAAGAAAAAAATTATAAAGAATTTTATGAACTTTATGAAAATAAACAAGCTGAATTTGGTAATTTTATTTTTGAAGAATTAGCTATGGAACTATTAAGGGATTCTTTTGTGGAAGATCCTGTTAAACAGTTTGGAAAATATTGGGATGAAAAAACAGAAATTGATTTAGTTGCTAAAACAACTTCAGGAAAAATCATTGCAGGAAACTGTAAATATATAAATTCAAAAATCAAAAAAAATGAATTAAATAAACTAAAAGAAGATTGTAAAACTACTGATTTAAATGTAGATACTTTTGTTTTATTTAGTAAAAGTGGATTTTCTAGTGAATTAAAATCACAAAAAAGTGAAACATTAAAATTATTTACACCAAAGAGTTTTAAGCTATTATTAGCTTAAAACTCCCAACTTTTGTCATTTTTTATTTTTTGTGTTACAATCGCGAATGAAAAACATAATATTAACTACACTAAACGCTAGATATTCCCACACTTCATTGGGTTTGAGATATTTAATAGCGAACTTAAAAGAACTAAAAGAAGAAACAGAAATTTTAGAATTTGTAATAAACTCTTCAATTCAAACAATAGCCGAACAAATACTTGAGAAAAAACCAAAAATCATAGGAATTGCTACATATATTTGGAATGCTTTTGATGTTGGAGAACTTGTAAAAATAATTAAAAAAGTTTCTCCTGAAACTATGGTTGTTTTAGGAGGTCCTGAAGTTAGCTACACACCTTTAAGAGTAAATTTTGATATGGCTGATTATATCATTTGTGGGGAAGGAGAAGTTAGCTTTTACAATCTTTGTAGAGAACTTCTTGATGGAACTTGCCAACAACCACGAACTATTAGCTCACCTAAAGTTGATTTGGAAAATATCGTATTACCCTACGATGATTACACAGATTTTGACATAAAAAACAGACATATTTATGTGGAAAATGCTCGAGGTTGCCCATTTGAGTGTGAGTTTTGTCTTTCTTCAATAGAGACAAGAATGAGATATTTAGATATAAATATTTTTTTAGATGAGATTGAAAAATTATGGGTTCGAGGAGCTAGAAACTTCAAATTTATAGATAGAACTTTTAATATCAAAATCTCTTATGCAAAAGCTATTTTAAACTATTTTTTAGCAAAAGAAGAAGAGTATTTTTTACACTTTGAAGTTATTCCTGATAATTTTCCTGAAGAGTTAAGAGATTTGATTAAACAGTTTAAAAAAGGTTGTTTACAACTTGAAGTTGGTATCCAAACTCTAAATTTAGATGTGGCAAAAGAGATTCATAGAAATCTAAAAATAGATAAAATCAAAGATAATCTTAAATTTTTATCACAAGAAACTCATGCTCACATGCATATAGATTTAATCATTGGACTTCCAAGTGAAAGTATTGAGAGTTTTGGACGAAATTTAAATCAACTTTATACTCTTTCAACTGGCGAAATTCAAGTAGGAATTTTGAAAAAATTATCAGGAACGACACTTGATAGACATGACAAAGTTTATGGAATGGTTTATAATGACTCGCCTCCTTATGATATTTTGAAAAATGATTTAATTAGTTTTGATCAAATGCAAGAGATGAAAAGATTTGCTAGATTTTGGGATATTGTTTACAATAGTGGGAATTTTCAAAAAACAACCGCCCTACTTTTTGAAGATGGAAAAGTGTTTGAAAACTTCTATGATTTAAGTAAGTGGTTATACAAAAGAAGTGAATCAACATATAAAATTTCACTTGATAGAATGGCTGAATTTTTATTTGAATATATGTCAAAAAACCATGATGAAGAACTAATTGCAAATACAATTTTACAAGATGTTATGGGTGTTGGTGGAAGAAAAATACCACCATTTTTGAAAAAAATAATACCAGATACTTATGATTTTTCACAAAAAGAAGTATCAAAAGCAAATAAAAGACAACAATTAAGGACAGAATAGATGAAACTTTTGAATAAATTTTCTATTATAGTTTTACTCTCAACGACTGGCTATTCAATTGATGTGGATAAACATTTAGAGTTATCTTATGTTCAAACAAGTGGAAATACAAATACAACTACCTTTTCTTCAAAACTTCAAGGTACAGCAGCGCTTAGTAAGACAGAAAGCATAAAAGCAAAAGCTAGTATTTTATATAGTGAAAACGATGAAAATACTTCAGCTAATAAATATAATATTGAACTAGACTACAATCACATGATAAATGAAAAATTGTATTCATATATGGGAATTAATTATATAAAAGATGAATTATCAGATTATGATTATAGGCTAAATATTGGACCTGGACTTGGGTATAAACTAATTGAAGATGAAATTCAAACAGTTGATATTCAAGGTGGTTTGGATTATGCTTATGATAAATATAAAACTGGAACAAAAGATAACTATTTAGCTGGAAGAACAGAATTAAACTATAAATATAAATTTTCAGAAAATTTAGATTTTAAGCAAATGATTAGTTATTTGGCTTCTTTTGAGGATGCAAATAAATACTTCGTTGTAAGTGATTCTTCACTTGAAGTAAATATGACTAAAAACTTATCTTTGGGTGTTAGTTACAATATGGATTACACAAATCAAACTGAAAAAGAGAAACTTGATAAAAAATTTTTAACTTCTTTGATTGTGGATTTTTAATATTTTTAAGCTAGGGTAATAATATGAACTATAACAAAATTATCCTAGCACTACTTATACTTTATATCCTAGCAGATGTTATTAAGAGTTACTTTTTTTAAATATTTTTGAAAAAATTGGCTCTACAATAGGTACAATTTTTACAGTTATATATCCCACGATTAATCCAACAATCACTTCACTAAAAAATCCACCCATTGGAATCGCTTTTATCGTTTCATCAAAGCTATGTAACAAATGGGTTTCATGTACAATTATTCCACCACCCACAGCCAACATGGCAATAGTTCCAACTATTCCAATAGTTTTTATAATATATGGCATTGCATTTACAAAAGCCGCTCCTATTGTTTTTAAAGTAGAGCTTTTTTTCTCTTGTAAATAAAAACCAATATCATCAAGTTTGATGATTAAAGCCACTATTCCATAAACAAAAACTGTCGTTAAAATTCCAACAAGTGATAGCACAGATAGTTTTGTTATAAATTCTGTATTTTCAATTAAACTAAGACTTATAACAATAATCTCAAAAGATAAAATAAAATCAGTTTTTATAGCACCTTTTACTTTTTGGGCTTCTAAATTTTCAGTTGAAAGCTCTTTTATTGTCTCTTTTTCATCAGCTACTTCATGGTGATGTCCTAATTTTTCTAAAACACTTTCAACACCCTCATAAGCTAGATAAATTCCCCCTAAAATCAAAATTGGAGCAATAGCCCAAGGAGCTAAATAACTCAAAAGTAAAACAATAGGAATAATGATAAATTTGTTTTTAAAACTTCCAAGGGCAATTTTATAAACTATTGGAAGTTCTCTTGCTGCTGCTTTTCTTTTTGCTTCAAGAATTGCAATTTCTCTAATATTATTTAACTCTTCAAGGATTTTATCTTGTGCTGCTTTGTCCAATTTTTCAATATTATGTTTAAATTCTTCAACTGTTTTTGCTTTTTCCAACTCTTTTTTTAAAATATCAGAAGTTGTTTCATTTGTAAAATTTGCAATTGCAGCTAAATCATCAACCACTAAACCTGATGATTTTAAACTTGCAAGTTTAGTATAAGTTGCAATATCATCAAAAAGCACTCCAACATCATCAAGTGAAGTTGCAAGTGACTTCGAAGCAGTTGCCATACTTTTTCCAGCAAGTGAACCTATATCATCTGCTAATAAAGATAAATATCCTAAAAATCCTGCCATAATTAAATCCTTTTTTTATTTCAATTTATAATCTGATAATCGAACAAATTTAAAGCCTTTTTGTTTTAACTCATTTATTACTTTTATTGTTCCATCTGCTGTTTGAGAAAGGGGATGATTCATGTGAATAATCGCAATTTCTCCATTTTTTGCCTTTAAAAAAGCATTTTCTACTTTTTCTTTACTAAAAGTTGCTCCACCATCTCCTAAAATGGAAAATCCAATCACTTGATGATTTAGTTTATTTGCAATTTTTACAGCAACTTCATCATAATATGCCGTTCCTGACCTAAAATATTTTGGTCTTTTATCTGTAATTTGTTCTATTTTTCTTGCGTTTAATTCTATTTCATCAATTAACTCTTCCATATTTTTTGAGCCATCTAAACCATAAATAGATTTTCCATTTACACTTGCTGGTTTATGTTCAAGTCCATGATTTGCAATTTCAAATAAAGGAGTTGAAGCCAAAGCTTTAAATGTATTTAGATTTTTATCAATCCATCGAGCATTTATAAATAAAGTTGCAGGAACTTTTTCTTGTTTTAAAAAATTAATCAATTTTTCATCATAACCCATACCATGAGGACTTCCACAAGCATCCATTGTAAGAGCAATTACCTTTTCATTTGTATCAAATTTTGTTTTTACTCCAGTTACGCTTTCACCCCACTCTTTTGGAGTTTGATTCTCAAAAGTATTTGCAATTTTTTTTCTAAAGGATTCATACTCTTTTTTAGAACTACTTTGTTGTTCACCAAAATAGCTATTACTCGCTGTTTTTGCACAAGCTGTAAAACTAATAGTAAAAAGCAAAGAGAGGATAATTGACTTATTCATGGATTTTCCTAATAACAAAATGGATATAATAAATAATACTATATAGAAATTTTTAGAAGAAGTTGATTAATGCAAGAAAAAAATAGAGTTTTTGATGTAATTGTGATTGGTGGTGGAGCTGCTGGAATAATGGCAAGTATTAGTGCAGCAAAAGAGAATAAAAGTATTTTATTACTTGAAAAATTATCAAAAATTGCAGCAAAACTAAAAGCTACAGGTGGGGGAAAATGTAATCTTACAAATACTTTATCAAGTGATGAATTTATGGCAAAATTTGGTAAAAATGGTCGTTTTCTAACTTATGCAATAGATGCTTTTAACGCCAATGATTTAAGGGATTTTTTCGCTAATATCGGAGTTGAAACAATAGCACGAGATGGTTTTAGAGTATTTCCAATTGAGCATAGTTCAAGCATTATTTTAAAAGCTTTAGATGATGAGTTAGAAAATCAAGGTGTGATTGTAGAGTGCAATGTAAATATTAAAGAAATTAAAAAAGATAAGATATTTACAATTTTTAGTGAAGAAAAAACTTATTTTGCAAAAAATATCATAATAGCAACAGGAGGATTAGGTTATCCAACTCTTGGAGCAACTGGTGATGGATATGATTTTGCAAAAGAGTTTGGACATGAAATCACATCTTTACATCCAGCAATGATGCCACTATTTACAAAGGAAAAAAACTTTGCTTCATGTAAAGCGGATACTATTGCAAAAGCTATTTTGAAAGTTGATTTACCAAAATATAAAAAACTAAAATTAACGGGTGATTTAATTTTCACAAAAGAAGGAATAAGAGGACCAGTTGTACTGGATTTTGCAAGGGAATTAACTCCAATATTAGCTTCACATAATGAAGTTCCACTTCTTATTAGTTTTCTAAAAGGAATGAATGAAGAGCAAATTTATACACATCTAAAAAATGAAATATCAAAAAATCCAACAAACACAATCTTACAAAACCTAAATACTCTTTTAGCACTCAGTGTTGCTACGGAAATTTGTAATATTTGCCAAATAAATCCAGATGAAAAGTTCAAAAATATAGATGGAATTAAAAGAGAAAAACTAATCAAAACTCTAGCTTGGACACCACTTACAGTTATTGGTCACGAGGGATTCAAAAATGCTATGATTACAAGAGGTGGCGTTGAGCTAAAAGAAATTGATTCAAAAACTATGCAAAGTAAAATTATAGAAGGATTATTTTTTTGTGGAGAAGTTGTAAACATAGATGGACCATGTGGCGGATATAATCTTCAATGGTCTTTTTCTAGTGGATATTTGGCAGGTAAAATAGCTTCAAAAGAAGCTATTTAAAAACTTGGGCTTAATTAAAAAAAATTCAGGCTGAAAAGTTAAGTAATCTTCGATACTATGGT
>OCVT010001063.1_pt1 | contig 11724 bp, 9 predicted proteins | sample 1539111 | NCBI WGS metagenome assembly OCVT01 (sample SAMEA3991482, study PRJEB22521) | metagenome | biome: anthropogenic terrestrial biome; feature: sewage plant; material: raw primary sludge | place: Sweden | collected 2012-09-26 | reverse complement strand
GTCAATTACTCCGGAGCATGACCTTTTGAAACCGATTTAACTCCTTTAAAATACTAATATGAAAAGCCCTATAAGTGGCAATCCACGCAGACCATACAGGTTGAATCTTTTCAAAATCCACAAGTATTTTCATATCTGAGGCATCTCTATTGATGAATGAGGTGTGTCCTAACCATCTCTTGAAAGGAATAAAACACGAAAAATGAGATTGAAGGAAGCTCATAACTTCATGTCGCTATTTCAATTATCTCTGAATTGTTAAGAAATTCTTTTTATAAACGAAAGAAACGTTTGAACAATTGGTGCAACATTACCACTTTGTACGGAGCGTCAGAAAGAACGCACCTCATCATTATTATGAGAACAGTACGATAACTTCTGTCTGAGATACGCTTCGTTGTTATAATACAAGTGAAACCGCCACGGATAATTAGCAGCAATTGAACACAAGGGATATCATTTGTGTGACCTTTGTTCCTCTCATAGTTGCTGTGAACCCTTTAGTAACTATTAATGTTTATTTCATGAGACTAGTCAAAACATTCAATAACAATTTTTCTATATGAGAAAAAAAAAAAAAAAAAAAAAAAAAAAAAAAATGAAAAAGCAACAGTACGATTATTACACTTACTATGCTGCAGTTTCCGCAATAGCAAAATTGTGTCACATTACACGAAAGAAAGAAAGAACGCTATTTCTTATAAGAGCAAACTGTTGATAAGTTTATAGCAAGAATAAAAAGGGTAAAAAGTCATTGATAATAACCACTGCTGTGACTATATATAATAAGAATCGAACTGTAAAGTTAAAGCAATGGTGTTCGGTCAGCTGTATGCCCTTTTCATCTTCACGTTATCATGTTGTATTTCCAAAACTGTGCAAGCAGATTCATCCAAGGAAAGCTCTTCCTTTATTTCGTTCGACAAAGAGAGTAACTGGGATACCATCAGCACTATATCTTCAACGGCAGATGTTATATCATCCGTTGACAGTGCTATCGCTGTTTTTGAATTTGACAATTTCTCATTATTGGACAACTTGATGATTGACGAAGAATACCCATTCTTCAATAGATTCTTTGCCAATGATGTCAGTTTAACTGTTCATGACGATTCGCCTTTGAACATCTCTCAATCATTATCTCCCATTATGGAACAATTTACTGTGGATGAATTACCTGAAAGTGCCTCTGACTTACTATATGAATACTCCTTAGATGATAAAAGCATCGTTTTGTTCAAGTTTACCTCGAATGCCTACGATTTGAAAAAATTAGATGAATTTATTGATTCTTGCTTATCATTTTTGGAAGATAAATCTGGCGACAATTTGACTGTGGTTATTAACTCTCTTGGTTGGGCTTTTGAGGATGAAGATGGTGACGATGAATATGCAACAGAAGAGACTTTGAGCCATCATGATAACAACAAGGGTAAAGAAGGCGACGATGATATTTTAAGCTCCATCTGGACTGAAGGACTACTAATGTGTTTAATAGTTTCTGCGTTGCTATTGTTCATTTTGATTGTTGCACTTTCTTGGATATCTAATTTGGATATCACATATGGTGCGTTGGAAAAATCAACAAACCCAATAAAAAAAAACAATTAATCGTTATATATACTCATATATTTGAAAGAAACATATGTAAGATTGGGTTATTTGCATATATATCCCAATCATCCATAACATTTAATGCTACTTTTTTTTTATTTAGCCTCTACTATTTTTCTTGTATATTCTCTTCTAGCAACATATACTACTCAATCAGTCTTCCTTTTTATTACCATCAACTTTGTGATCTTCAGTATCCTCGCGGAACGCTACAACAATGTAAACGATTAGAACAACATTGGCCATTGCAGCAGCTAAACCTCCACTAATTAAGGTATTTGGCGTAAATTGCTGAATAATGAAAAAAGTGAGTACGGGCAGTACCACCATCGCTGCAGTAAACAGCATAAGTTTATTAATCACCGCACGAGGAACATCTACAGCCATTATTTGATTCTTTTGAAGTCTTGGTTAGTTTCTACTATTGCTTTCCAGTATTGCGTTCATTTTAGCTCGCAGGTTAGTAATATATAGTGAGTGCCCTTTTGCCTTTCTTTTATTTGAAAAAAATAAAATAACCTAGAAAATTATCAAATATCTGAAGACAAACAACCAAAATAAAAAAAAAGGTAGAAAATTGAATTTTCCAGCCAAGGTATTCCATATTAAGGAGAAAAGATGGTTCAGCAACTAAGCCTTTTTGGATCTATTGGTGATGACGGCTACGATTTACTAATTTCAACTTTGACCACAATATCAGGTAATCCTCCGCTACTGTATAACAGTTTATGCACCGTCTGGAAACCAAATCCATCTTACGACGTCGAGAACGTGAACTCTAGAAACCAATTGGTTGAACCAAATAGAATAAAACTTTCCAAAGAGGTGCCATTTTCTTACCTGATCGATGAAACAATGATGGATAAACCATTAAACTTTAGAATCTTGAAATCTTTTACAAACGATAAAATCCCGCTTAACTATGCTATAACACGGAATATCTTGCACAACACAGTTCCGCAAGTCACCAACTTCAACAGCACAAACGAAGATCAAAACAACAGTAAGCATACAGAAGATACTGTAAATGAAAGTCGAAACAGCGATGACATCATAGATGTCGACATGGATGCAAGTCCCGCCCCTTCAAACGAATCATGTTCCCCTTGGTCATTGCAAATTTCAGATATTCCTGCTGCAGGAAACAATAGAAGTGTCTCAATGCAAACGATAGCTGAGACTATCATATTATCTTCAGCTGGCAAAAACTCTTCAGTATCCTCGCTCATGAACGGATTGGGTTATGTATTCGAATTTCAGTATCTTACAATTGGTGTGAAATTTTTTATGAAGCATGGTTTAATACTTGAGTTACAAAAAATTTGGCAAATAGAAGAAGCAGGCAATTCACAAATAACAAGCGGAGGGTTCCTTTTAAAAGCATACATCAATGTTAGTAGGGGGACCGATATCGATCGTATAAACTATACAGAGACTGTTTTGATGAACTTAAAAAAGGAACTACAAGGCTACATAGAGTTAAGTGTACCCGATAGACAGTCAATGGACTCGAGGGTAGCACATGGAAATATTCTAATATAATCATTGGCACCTGGGCATATTTTTACAAAATTCACTCATATAGTTATACAGAACAACAGTAACCACTTTTAATGTACAGGTATTTCTATATCTACAAACAAAAATGTGTAGTTATATATCTAATGTTGCTATACCGAGGAATTATAAAGTAATAAAGATGTTAAATTAAAAGACAAAATTTTTGAGAGGCTATTGGAAAAGAAGAGAAAACTATTTCTTGGAATCTAGTTTATTCAGTTTAGCTTTTTGTTTGGCAATTTGCTTCTTTTTCTTTTTTAAGTTCTCAGCTTGTTCCTCCTTTTTAGCATTAGAATACTTCATTTTTTTGTAAAGTTTCTTTTGTTTGTTACTCATCATTATCATTTTCAATTTCCTTTCTTCTTCTTCTTCATCCACCTTTCTCTTTTTGTTCTTTGACTTATTGACATCCTTATCAGCTTCTGAAGTTTCGGAATATTTGATACCTTGTGCTTCCAATTCAAGCTCTTTTTGAGCTTGTAGCTCTTCGTCATCGTCATCATCTTCTTCTCCAGCAACAACTTCTTGATCTTCCTCCTCAACTTGATCTTCACTTTCACTTTCACTTTCACTTTCACTTTCTTCTTCTTCGCCTTCTTCGACAGGAGCAGTTGGATCGTAACCAATAGCATCACCCCATGGGCTTAAGTGAGGTGGAAGAGCCTCCCCTGGAAGATATTTGTTGGCAGGTACCAATTCGCCTTTATTGATACAATCAAATATCCACTGTGGCTGAATATACGTTCTGCCAGCTACCTTGTTTTTCAAAACTGGCCTGTCAACAATTTGATGAGTGACCTTGGACATGTCAATATCCTTCTTATTTTCAATTTGGTCCATAGCAGCTTCACTGATGACATTACCACCACAAGATAAGATCAAGAACTCAAGAATATCGATCGGAACTTCTCTGCTAACGTAAAAAACAAATGCAGAAAACAAAGAAGCAACAGGAGAATCGTACTTACTTGGCTGTATTAAGATGTCACCCTTGTTCTTATTGTTATCCTCGAAAGTATCTAGTTCCGTTTCCTCATTTTGTTCCTTTTCTTGTTCCTTTTCTTGTTTCTTTTCTTGTTCTTCCTCCTTTTCTGTTTCATCAGTATTTGCCTCATCGGCATTCAAGGCAGACTTTAATGTCGATGCGTCCAAACTTTCAACTTTTACGTCTTCCTCAATCTCAGTTGGGTCAAGTTTTAGTAGGCTGTCTTCTTGTCTGGATTCTAGAATATATGATGACAAACCACTTATGATTTTATCCTTTTTAAGATCCAATTTTGGCGGATAAATCAACCCACTATCGGTGTATAACTTATATAGGACGAAATGCAATAGAGTCGAGTAGAATTCTAAGAAGGTCAACATAATTCTGAAATCAACGTCACTGGGGATGTTTTCTGGAAACTTGAATGGAACTAACCATCTAACTTCTTCACCCTTAATATTGGCTTGATAATAAACACCTTTAATGGATACAAACACTTTACGAACCAAGCGTTCCTTGGCAACATAGGCTAACCATTGATTACAGATTTTCTGAGCATCATTGATAATTTTCGAGGAAACCTGGTTGGTAGAGGGCAAATTAGAGAAAAGAAATAACATATTCAAAGCATCATCAATATCCCTTATAGCATCTGGGAAACTTGGATAACGCTCCTTGATAATATGGTCTAAAGTATAACTATCTCTGTTTTCCTCTAACCTTTTAGCAGAAGAGACTTCTCCCCTACCCAAAGCCCTTGTTAGTTTCCTAGCAAAAGTCTTGTGTTCTCTAAATTTAGCCAAAACGGGCTCATGCATTAGATATTGAATATCCTTAGCATAGTAAAAAGTAGTTGGTGCAGTAGAGCCCTTGTTTGCCTTCTTTTTATTTCTTGGCTCTCTAGGATAGATACCTTTGAATATACATAATCTTCTGAAATCAGCAAGAGAAACCTGTAATTTTCTCACAGCTTGAGATCTGGTAATAAAGTTTCTTGCGTTACCTCTGGTGTTTTTCTTCTTGATTCTCATTGTATAAGTAGGATACCGCTGTTACTATACTATTTTCTACAGGAATAAAATGTATTCCACCAGCAGGATTTACTACACATCTCTAATTAACCTTCCAAAATTTTTCATTTTTTCTCATCTCATCTCATCGCAAAAAATTTTCTTTAATTTTTTCAGGCAATAATAATAGTCACCACAGACGACATGACATTATTCTGTAAATATAACATCAAGGAGGTAATAGTGACTAGCATTTAGGCTTTTAGATCGAACTATTTGCACTTACCCATAGTGCTAGAACGATGTACAAAACATGGCGTCTATGCAGAACACATACAGTGGGTGGGTTATGCCATGATGGAAGTCATCGGTTCGTATCTACGGGAGGGGCAAAGATTGGTAAAAAATTTGAAAATATGAATCAAATAAGGGATTATTTATCAAGACCTGTATGGTCCGTCCACGAATATTTAGGCATAAACATTAAAGAGGAAAAACTAGAGCCACCGTCTGCTGAAGCTGTAAAAAAATTGTTGCGGTTATCAGGTCTTCCCTTGGAAGGAGCAGATATTAAAGAAATTCAAATGCGACTTGCCAAGCAATTATCATTCATCAACAAACTCCATAACATACCTGTCGAAGGTGAAAAGCACACCAAGGAATATGATGCTCGGTTGGTGCAAAGAAATACGAAACAGCTGAACTACACAAAGCTACTTGAAGGCATCAGCCACCAAAAGCAGGATGCTGAGCTAGGAGAAGTTAGCGGATCTTGGAAAGCAACTGGACTTGCCGCGGAATCCAAAAATGCATATTTTGTTGTCAAAGAGGGACTACTCAAAAACAGGAAGTAAGACTTAGAAAAGTAACACATACGCTCTATTCTATATATTCTTTTACCTATGAATTTTCTTGTACATGTACCACCACGATAAGGCTGAAATATTTTTCAAATGCATAAATAAGATTAAGTACATAGAAGACATAGCAGTATTTACAATATTTCGAATGAGAATGTGTCTTTTTTTAAGTGATTAAAACCACCTACCAGCAGCCTGAAGGCGACGCTGCCTTTGTTTCTCTACAGCTTTACTTATATACCATCCGTACAAGACCCCCATCATAGAGCCACCTAAATGCGCAGCGTAATCAAATGACCCCCATCTTAAAGCACAACCAGCTGCATTCCATGCCACTGAAGCCAAGAATGCTACCCAAGCCCCACCTGGGACTGGGAAAACAAACAGCAAAATTTTAGCGTGTGGGAATAGATATGAAAAACATCCTAAAACCCCAAATAGCGCTCCACTGGCACCCAAGCTAGGTCCGACAATGGCTAGGCGTGCCAGTTTTGGATACCATAACGAAAACAAAGAACCTGCAATGGCACTATTCATATATAAGGAGAAAAAATTGGATGCTCCCAACATTGTTGCGAGTGAAGTACCAAAGGACCACAACGCTAGCATGTTCATACCTAAGTGCCAGAATTCTTGATGTGAAAACGCACTTCCGATTATCGAAATTTTGCTAGTTACGTAATCCTTTTGCAGCAACATGTACTTCTGTAGAAACCTCCAGCATTTGGGTAGCTGCCATAGTCCAAATACGGCAACATTGATGCCTAATAACGCGTATACCAGATTCTTTGGATGCGTCTTAAAATACGTAAAGGGTGGAACGTGCTCGAACAAATAAGGGGAGCCAAAATATATTCCTGCCATTAAAGAGAGCCCCAAAATAGTCATAGAGCCCAGAGGATTGCCGCCGCTTCTCTGCTGCTGGTACTGCTGAAACCTGTTCAAACGTACGTATCGATTAGTAGTTTCTTCATTGAATATAGGCTTCCACCTTGATTTCAAAATTGATGTTTGAGAAAAGAACCGTTTCGGTATAATTTTCTGAAGATTTGTGACATTGTCCTCTAAGTTGGGAGCATTTTTGAGTATCGACGTGCTCTGGGATCTTCCAATATATGATACAAAAGTCCTCGAAGGTGAAACCGAAATATTACTGCGGAAAAAAATTCTTGTAGCAGGTCGAAGACCGAGTATAACAGAGCTTACACCTGGCATGTTCACACTTGGGCAATTTATTACTTTTCACTGTCTGTATATGTCAGTTGCGAAAGCTGTACCCTTTTCAGTCGTGATTGCCACCTTTTCTATTTCACCGCCAATTATACTTCCAGACAAGAATTTAGGCTTTTTTCGCTCCGAAAATCCGCATTTATGAGAGTTATATGAGGGATCTTCACCAAATTCTGGCAAATATTGCTTTAAATATCTATATAAACACGTACAGATGTTTTAGGGTGACATAAAATTGATAAGCACGATTTCATGCTTCAAATTCAATAAGGTTGGACTTCTCTTCCGAGGAATTTGCCGACAAAGGCTCAAAAGACCTTTCTTGTATGGCTTTAGTGCTAGTTTCATTGGCATCGTCGATCTCAAACCAGGAACTTTGTAATAACTCTTCATTCTCGGGTTGATGCTCTGACGTGAAATCATCTAGATCATCGTACTTTTCTTCTTTGGTAGTTATTGAACTTGCAGCGGCTGTTGGCGTACTCTCTACAGAAGCAATGCTGCTCCTAGTTGCCACCGAATCGACACGACGACGAACTTGCTCAGCAACTCTTTTACCGTCTGCCAATATACCGTCAAACATACTTCTGAGGACTTTATTTTTGTTATCAATGTTGATATGTTCGTCGACGTGAACAGATGATCGTAAAGTATTAGAAAAGAAAAGCTCGTAAGTTTCATCTGCGAGGATGATCATTCTAAATGTTGGCAAATCTATTACTTTTGGATGGGTGGGATCTAGGGCTGCATTTGCCTTTATGCTTTCCAGTTGTTTTTGTTTTACCGTTCGCTTTTCTTCGCCTTCATCATCAGACAAGTCAATCAAGTTTACCTCCTCCGCGAGATCAACTGCTTTAGCATATTCAAAAGATCTTTGTAGGAAATTGCTTGCAGCTTTTAGGTATCTTTCTGCTTGTTCAACTTTATATTTTTCCTCATCAATAGTAACCCCAGTTGGTAACTCGATTTGGTTCATGGTGGCTATCTCTCCACCGCTTTCCTTGATGATGTTTTCAGCAATATCATCTTCAATGCGCTTTTTAGTTAACAGATCTACATATCTACCGCTCTTCCAAGGTTCCGTTAGCAGTAGCAGCCCTTCCGACAACTGTAGCACTTCTTCTCTATGCAATTCACCATCGCCATCTGTATCATATAAAGAGAAAAAATAGTTTATAGCTTGTAAAAGATCAACAGTTACCAGTTTATCCAAGCCTGTTACCACATCGTTCAATGTCAACTCGCCGATATGAGCAGAATCCCAGTTATCAAATAACCTTTGCAGAAAATTCCTTTTTTGTTTCCGGAAAGCTGGATCTTTGTCCTTTTCACACGGTCTACAGGAGTCACAGAATTTACTCAAGAACTGAATGAATACTTCGAAACCCATATTAGATGATCCCGTTCCCATACTAATTTTGTAGGTTTCTATACTTTGGTAAAACATGTCATAGATATTGGACAAGTCATCACTGGACAGGTTGAAAGTTTTTGGCATATGGCGCAGTTGCGTTCTTTTCATGAAAGTCTCAATGTTTTGAAAAATACCTTTCTCATATTTGTGTCTTGCATGCATTGCCATTTCCTCGCTGATGACACTAAACTCTTTGAAAGCCGTAACTAACAGCTCTTGAAATTTCGTGATTTGTCTATATTTTATATCGCTTGAATCTGGGTGAGCACTTTGTCCCAGAGTTTGGAAATAGTGCTTAATTATGGCAATGAACATTCCATCATCATCCGCTTGTAAGATATCATCTGCATTTATCTTCAGAACTGCTAATGCCACCTGAAATAGAGTAATAGAACCGTTCATAAAAAAAATATCCATTATTCTAACAGCATATTCTAGAGGCATTGAAGTGAAAAACAAAGACAAAAACCAAGGTAAAGACACCACAGATAGTTGAATATCATGCTGTAAAATGTATTCCCAAAGAACCGGCATTCTGTCCTCTACAAAAGACTCGAACACTCTTTGGTCTAACAATGTACCGTACATCGTCTTTGAGTAATAACCTGGAACATAGATGTCACATAGATTACACAAGCACCAAAAAGCCTGCTCTTCAGACATAAAGATTAAAAATCCTGCAACAACTATATTCATGGCCTGGCAATATCCAACATCAGGGTTCTTCCACGAATAAGCTGTCAGAACATTTCTCAACCTTTGAATACCTTCTTCAGTCTGGTATGCTGAGTATTCGGGCAGCGATCTCTTCAAATCCTTCTCAATTTCGTCGATTGCTTGCGATGTTTTACCAGCATTCTCGTTTAATATCCTTTCGTACTCCCCAGAATTTGCATAACGCATATACATTGCACCTGAACATAGTTCCCAAATTTCACCTCTCATTCGATTTGGAACACCGATTCTGATTAACTTTCGGAACATAGGAGTTTGCACAACTGCCAAATTCCTTCCATTCTCTCTGAAATAATCGAACCATAGCCTCAATTTAGCCTTTTCTTTTACCATAGTAGGATTACCGGGATACTTGAAATGTTGTCCTAGACCTGCCCTGGGTACAGTTATGTCCTTTTTACCTAGAATATTTTTAGCAATTAAGAACTCCGAATATGAGGTTTCTAGAAAAGCAGGTAAAGTTTTGGCATTAGGAATATTTTCTTTCAAATTTAGTTTCAATTTGTCACAAAATTGCTCCGATCTATAACGTATACCGATAAATTGAATCAGAACCTTTGCTCCTGTGTACAAAGTTACTAGAAGAGCAAATTCATATGATTCGGATGGCGACCTCTCTACACGTTTAATGGTAGAAATATTCAGTATTAGTACGCACGATGAATGATCAAATGCATCTCGAAATACCAGAAAGTGAGGTGTTAAAAACAATCTCCCGGAATACACATAAGCAGTTTTTCTCCCTTTATTGTTCACTCTATCAGAATGCCCTTTTCCATCTTTAATGGAAGTTGCAAATGAAACTTCTGCATTCGTATCCTCCAAAATGTTTTCATTAGCTGGAAGTTTATATTTTAATCTGAATTTCTCATCTCTGGTTAATGTTGGAGTGAAACTGTCTGCCAGTTTATCCAAAAAGGGTGCCTTTTGACGTAAGGAATCAAAAAATGACATATCCTATCCTTTAACTAATAATTGTATCAACTCTGAGGTTGTTCGGTGCTTTAATTGATGGATCAGTGCTTTCAAAATGTACAATTTTCTTAAATGTTGTTGGGCCCTTACCAAACAGATTTGTTCAGGCCTTTTCTTATTGAAGTTCTTTTTCCCAGTTGCAGGAGTCGGCCGACCTTCTGAAATAATATGCTGTGCATTAAATACTAACGACGCTGACAGAGAACGCACTAAATTTATTCAAATATGTATCATAAGATTGGTACAAATAACTATGCTACTAACCTTTATTGAGAGAAATTCCTTCCTCTATGGCTGAACTAATTATATGATTCATCAATTCCGTCATGGATTCAAAATCGTGGACCGGGTTAGCGCAAGAGTATATGATACGCAGTGTTGTTAAATAATGCGACTTAAAAAGCTGATTGTATGTGCCTACGTCAATTCCATTAAGCCAACCGTGTGCTAGCGGATAGAAGAATAGACCAGCATATTTTCTAAAGCGGTTTTGCGTTCCTTTTTCTCGATCCTTGCCTAGTTTTCTAGATTTCCATACTGTTTTCGTCTTCTTTATCATACTTGTTGACTCTTGAACTTCAACAAGCCTACTATTATGATGGCTTTGATCATCCCACGGTAAACGATTTGTTGGAAAATCAAACTTGGGCTTGACAATAGTAGGATCATCAAGCCCTCTCAACTCTCTTGCAGAAAGACCCAGAGCCGACAATAGTGACATCCTTTGCTGTAACGACAGTTCTGAATTGAATAGAATATTTATAGCGCCACTTACCTTCTCTGGAAGGACGACCAGTATGCTTGCTAGAGCGTTTATTCTCCACTGCTCGAAAAGTGGTTCATCAAATTCATTATTCAAGCACACAATGCTTGACAGAATACCTTGTGCATAATAGCCAACCTCTAACTGAAAATCCGCCTTTTGCCGTATCAATTTCACTGTTTGCTTCAGAAGTGGTATCAATGGAGCTTTTCGAGATTCCCCAGTTTTTTCGTATTCTTTCATTAAATCTTTTAAAAATACAATTCGTTTAACAATCTCCCGCTCATCGTTCTCATCTTCATCATCGCTATCACTGCAGTCCAATGTAAGGCTTTGAACATGACCCGAGACCTCAGTAATCTTATCCTTACCCACATCAGTTTGGGTATTGCATATGGATGGATTTTTTAAAGATTGGAAATCAATGATTTTATCATCGCTATTGCTTTCGAATTTGACATTCGGTATATTGATTTTAAAATCACTTTCGTACTTCAGATGACCGCCTGATAAAAGCTTGGCAATAAACATCGCACGCTCCCTTGCCTCACGTTCATTGCCACCTAAATGTTTGGTCA
>OCVT010001062.1_pt1 | contig 11745 bp, 13 predicted proteins | sample 1539111 | NCBI WGS metagenome assembly OCVT01 (sample SAMEA3991482, study PRJEB22521) | metagenome | biome: anthropogenic terrestrial biome; feature: sewage plant; material: raw primary sludge | place: Sweden | collected 2012-09-26 | reverse complement strand
TATCTATATATGAAGCGGGCTGTGCGCACGTTGTCAAGGTTGAAATCTTTGTATTCGTAACCCGTTATGTTTCCATTTTTATCAATCATCTTTGCCGGATATTGTTGTAGATAACTGATGATTTTTTCGTTTTTGTATGCTTCATACGTATCGAGCATCGATTCCATTTCGATACCCATTACATAGCTCCATTTGGGTTTGTTGGAAAAGTCAAGTAGGTATGGTTCTTTAGCACGTGACATTTCTGATGCCACAAGCCACTCGCTGTAGTTCTTGTATGGATTCTCAGTCAAAACAAGTGAGCCGTTTACATAAACATTATCTATATGTAGATCATGGCTTTTCCCTTTACGCATTATTGCCTGTTCTTGTACACCATTAAATTTGCAGTTGTTTACATTAATATTATATATGTTATCAGCATCATCCAGTCCGTCTATGAATATACCATAGTTGCTTTTTTGACACGTCACGTTTGTCATATATACATTGCGTACTATTGGGTTAAATCCACGTGGCGCGTTTTCATTCGACTCGTAGTTGAGGTTTATTTTCAATACGGCCTCTTTGCATTGACCAACTTCTACATTTCTCATAAATATGTTTTCAGTGATACCACCACGGCATGAATTTGTCTTAATACGTAATACGCGTTCTAGATTAGGAGAGTCCATCTTGCAGTTCTCAACAAACACGTTGTTACAACCGCCAGATATTTCAGAACCTATTACCACACCGCCGTGACCGTCTTCCATCACACAGCTTCTCACAATAATGTTCTTGCTTGGTATGTTCCATTTACGTCCGTCAATGTTTCGTCCGCTCTTAATGGCTATACAGTCATCTCCTGTATGGAAGTTGCATCCTTCAATGATTACGTTTTCGCATGATTCGGGATCGCATCCGTCACCATTGGGGCCCTCATTCCATATTTTGACATTTTTAACAGTGATATTCTTTGACAATAATGGATGAATAACCCAAAATGGAGAACGCAACAAAGTCACACTTTCTATAAGTATGCCTTCGCACTGATAAAAGTTTATCAGCTGTGGACGCATACCCTTGCCTCCCATGTTACGTTGTTCGATAGGTACTCCGTCTTCAGCCATTTTAGAAAGTTGTGGCCGGCCTATTCTTTGAGTTTCGACAATTTTTTTATCGTTGGCCAAATCACCTTTTGCACACATTCTCCACCATGTATTCCAACTGCCGTTGCCGTCAATTGTTCCTTCGCCCGTAATGGCGATGTCTGTTGCTTGATAGGCATATATACATGGCTGATAGTTCATGCAGTCCAGTCCTTCCCAACGTGTTTTTACAATAGGGTAGAGTTTGGTGTCGAATGCAAAGAGTAGAGTGGCTCCCTTTTCGACAACAAGGTTGACATGGCTTTTCAGTGTTATGGCCCCAGTATTCCATGTTCCCTCAGGAATAATGACTTTGCCTCCACCTGCCATGGAACAGATGGCGATAGCTTTGTTTATCGCTTTTTGATTTACATCAGCAGAAGCCTTGACAGATGCACCGTATTTTGTAATGACAAAATTACGCTCTGCAAATTTTGGTTGGACAACGCTGTTCTCGATTTGTTTGTACTCATTGTCATTCCATTCCTGAGCGCAAATGCCCATAGAAAACAATAATGTAATCAGTAGTGTTTGTAGAAATCTCATAATATATTTAAAATGTTTATGTTTGATGTCGGATGTTTTTAAGTAGTTGTGTATTAAAAACAGGTCTTATATCTTCACAGACAAGACCTGTATTCATTACTACTAAACAATGAGGGATTTTTATTAACCCATAATTTCTTTTTTACGTTACAAAGTTAATAATAATTATCAAAATAATGTGTTATAAATCGTCTAAATTATAGGATTTTTTATCAAAATATTGATAATCAGCTTGTTTGTATGTTGTTTTTGATGATAATAGTTAGTGGTATTGCTTATGAATGTCAATTCTTTTGTGTTTTATACTTATTATTGCGCAATTTGGTTGTATCATGTCTTGAGTCACTACTCTGTACCCCAAGTAAAGAACACGCCTATCCATGCTTACCTTACAAAGATGCAAGAGTAAGCATCGCATGAAAGAGATACAGAGTAGTTACTGCTAAGAATATGCTGTGTTAAAATTTGTATTTTAATAAATAAAAATTTGTTTTTATCAAATATAAACTTTATATTTGCGAAATATTTTTGTGATTTCGAGTTTTCGAAATCATCCCTCGAGGTTGGTTGCATCCTGCGCCAACCTCTTTTGTTTATTAAGAACAATATTTTTGGTTAAAAATTTGCACGGACCAACAAAAGTTTATATCTTTGCAGCAAAGGTAAATAAAATAAACAATTAACAAACATTTATGCCTATTGATACAAACATTTACTTAAAATTATAACATTTAAGGAATGAAAAATCTGAATGATATGACTGACGAGGAGTTGGCATTATCTTACATTGAAGGGAACAATAGGGCATTCGATTTGTTATTGTCACGCAATCAATCGAAACTATTTTCTTATATTTTGTTTGTGGTCAGAAATCGCGATACTGCTGATGACATATTCCAAGAGACGTTTGTTAAAGTCATAACCAAATTGCAGCAGCGCAAATATACCAATAATGGCAAGTTTTGTGCTTGGATAATGCGCATTGCACATAATGTGATTATGGATTGGTATCGTGAGCAGAAGATAGAAAAAATTGTTGAACCTACTCAGGGTAATGATTTGTCAAATATTAATTTTTCTGATATTTTAGATGGAAATATTGAGACTAAATATGTCAATGAGCAAGTGTTGTGCGATGTCAGGAAGATGATGAACTTGTTGCCTGCTTCACAACGTGAAGTGGTTTTTATGAGATATTACCAGAACCTTTCGTTTAAGGAAATATCAGAATATACTAACGTCAGTATTAATACGGCTTTGGGGCGTATGCGTTATGCCATTATTAATCTTAGAAGAATGTCTAAAACTTACAACACGGTACTTCAGTTAGACTAGATTCCTGTTTTTTTTAGTTCTTTTAGTGAGTGAATGGTGGATATTGGATCTTCAGCTCTGAATATGTAACTGCCACTTACCAATACATCAACTCCTGCCTCAACAAGTATAGGGGCCGTTTTTGCTTGTACCCCTCCGTCTACTTCAATAAGCGCATCGCTTTTTGTTTTGTCTATCATTTGGCGTAGGCGTTTAACCTTGTTTATTGTGTTTGCAATGAATTTTTGTCCGCCAAATCCAGGGTTTACACTCATAAGCAATACCATGTCAATATCATGAATTATATCTTCTAGAACAGATACTGGCGTGGCTGGGTTTAGAGTTACTCCTGCTTTCATTCCTGCCAAATGTATTTCTTGAATAGTGCGATGCAGGTGGGTGCATGCTTCATAATGAACATTCATCATCATAGCTCCAAGTTTTGCTGTCTGAGAAATATATCTTTCGGGATGAACAATCATAAAATGCACATCCAACGGTTTTTGGCAAATGCTTGATACCGCCTCCATTACAGGAAAGCCAAAAGAGATGTTTGGTACAAACACACCGTCCATAATATCCATGTGCAACCAATCGGCTTCGCTATTGTTTATCATTTCCACGTCACTCTTTAAATCGGCAAAGTTTGCAGCCAAGAGTGAAGGTGACACCATTGTTTTCATCATTCTGGAAGTTTTAATTCAGGCAATATGTTTCGTTCTTTCCGTTAATATTAATCACACGGTAGGTATATGCAATCTGCCGAATTATGTTCAATGTCTTTTCTGATGGTTTCATTTCTTCTGATGTAAAAAATTTCATAGGCTTTTTTGATTATTGTTGTTTTATCATTTAACGGCTAACTTACAGCTTTATTTCATTGTATGACAACTTTATTTTATTATTTATAAGTCTATATATAAATAGGTGTATATTATATTTGTTTCCCATATATGTAATGAAAAGCGTAAAAATAATATCGAAATGATAAAAAAAACGAAAAATAGTTTGCTGTTTAAAAGAAATAGCGTAAATTTGCAGCATAATAGCAAACAGAAAATACATGAAATTTACAGTGTCTACAGCATGGTGGTGGCGTTACTCAAGATTAAATAAGTCGTGAGTCGTTAAGCCGTGTGGATACATATATAGATACACTAAAAGGCCTGCCGTTCTTACGACAGGCCTTTTTTTAATTTATTATAATCATTACAATATACAAATATAGGAGATAAAGACTATGGCAATGAAAGACATTTTAAACAGAATGCTGAATCATGAGGAATTGACTCGTGAAGAAACGAAGGAAATTCTAATAGGTATTACGATGAGTGAATATCCTAACGAGCAAATAACGGCATTGCTTACGGCATTACAGATGCGTGGCATTACGGTGGATGAGCTTCTTGGTTTCCGCGATGGTATTCTGGAGACTGGAGTTCCAGTTCCTTTGGATTGTGACCGATACATTGATGTTGTTGGTACTGGTGGTGACCGTAAAAATACGTTTAATATCTCGACTACGTCATGTTTTGTAATTGCCGGAGCTGGTTACAAGGTGGCAAAACACGGTAACTATGCTGCAACGTCTACAAGTGGCGCGTCTAATGTTATTGCTGAGCATGGTGTTAAGTTTACAGATGATATTGATAAACTGAACCGTTCCATTAACGAGTGTGGCATTGTCTATCTCCATGCACAATTATTCGCTAAAGCAATGAAGTTTGTTGGTCCAATCCGTAAAGCATTGCAGTTTCCGACGTGTTTTAATCTGTTAGGTCCTATTGTCAATCCTTCCAAACCCCAGTGTCAACTTCTGGGCGTTGCTAATCTAGACCAAATGCGCTTATATAATAATGTGTATCAGAAGATAGGTATTGATTATGGAATTGTTAACAGTATTGACGGTTATGACGAAATATCGCTTACTGGTGATTTTAAGGTGACAACGAACAATTATGATAAAATTTTCAAACCGTCTGATTTGGGATTGCATGTGGCAAAGCCTGAAGAGTTGCTTGCTGGTGCAACAGAAGAAGAGGCGGTAGCAATATTTGATGCCGTTTTGAAAAACCAAGCATTGCCTGCTCAAAAAGAGATAGTCATGGCTAATGCGGCATTTGGCATTCAGGTATTGGAAAAGGGAACAAAGGATATTGAGTCATGTATTGCTATTGCCAGAGAGTCTATTGATAGTGGTAAGGCGTTGGCAACATTCAAAAAATTTGTAGAATTGAATTCATAATGAAAGACGTACTGAACGAAATAATTGCTCACAAATATGTTGAAATTGCGCAGTACAAGGAAGTGCTGCCTGCACATAGTTTGTATTCCATGGTCGAGTTGAAAATGGAAAATGACGGAGATGTCATTTCCATGTGTGATGCTCTGATGAAGTCTAAGACCGGCATTATATCTGAATTCAAGCGTAAATCTCCGTCCAAGGGATGGATAAATGAAGCCGGACGGGCAGATGAAATTCCTCTCTCATATCAACAGAGTGGTGCCACGGCTGTAAGTATTCTTACTGATTCAAAATATTTCGGTGGTTATGACGAATATATACAATCGGCTCGTGCATCGGGAGTTACTATACCTATTTTATATAAGAACTTCATCATTGATGAGTATCAACTCTTTCAGGCACGCTATTGTGGTGCATCCGCAGTATTGTTAATAGCAGCTGGCTTGAAGATAGATGAGTGTAAGACTCTTTTGTGTACTGCAAAAGAATTGGGACTGGAGGTATTGCTCGAAATGCATAGCGAGCATGATTTGGATTATGCAGAGTTGGGGCCTGATATGTACGGTGTTAATAACCGTAATTTGGGTACATTTGTCACGGATGTTCAGAATTCGTTCAGTATGGCAGCCCGATTGCCTAACGATGTTTGCTTGGTAAGTGAGAGTGGAATAAATAACCCGGAAATAGTTAAAATGTTGAAACTTGCAGGTTTTAATGGATTCCTGATTGGTGAAAACTTCATGAAAACGGAAAAACCTGGTAATGCGCTGAGTGAATTTATCAATCAATTAAAATAAATATAGTATGATAATAAAGGTGTGTGGAATGCGCGACGCGGACAATATACGTGCAGTATCAAAACTAGATATAGATCTTATTGGGTTTGTTTTTTATTCCAAAAGTTCAAGATATGTTCAAATGGTTAATTCTCTCGCTGGTATTATACCGGACTATTCTATTGAAAGATTTGAAAGGGTGATGGGCAAAGGTAAGAACCTAAGTAATGATGGTATTTCTCCAAAACGTGTGGGCGTGTTTGTTGATGATATGCCGCAGAATATTGTCACCCGTGTATATAACTATAGATTAAATTACATACAGTTGCATGGTGACGAATCACGCACCACATGTGAGAATTTACGTTATACAATCGACCCAGATATATGTAAGGGAATAAAGATTATCAAGGCGATAAGCATCAAAACTCCATCGGATGTGGACAAATACAAGGAATATGTAGGAGCTGTTGATATGTTTCTTTTTGATACCAAGTGTAAGACAGTAGGTGGTAGCGGCGAACAGTTCGACTGGTCTGCACTCGACAGATATGATGGCAATGTACCTTTTCTTTTGAGTGGAGGTATCGGACCTGATGATCTGGAGCGGGTTAAGGCTTTACATCATCCTCAGTTCGCAGGTATAGATTTGAATTCCAAATTCGAAATATCCCCTGCATTGAAAGATGTTGATAAATTGAAGATATTTATAAATCAAGTTAGAAAATGAACAAAATAAATAAATTGTTTTTGGAAAGTAATGACCGTAAGTTGCTGTCATTGTATTTTTGTGCCGGATGTCCCACGTTTGCAAGTACAGGCGATGTGATAAAGACTCTCCAAAAGAGAGGAATTGATATGATTGAAGTTGGTATTCCTTTCAGCGATCCATTGGCAGATGGCCCCGTGATTCAGAGTGCAGGAACAGTGGCTTTGAAGAATGGGATGACCCTTAAAAATCTTTTTTCGCAACTCTATACTATCAGAGATGAGGTGGATATTCCACTTGTGATGATGGGTTACTTGAATGTTATAATGCACTACGGTATAGAAAATTTTTGCAAAAGTTGTGTTGAGTGTGGTGTTTCTGGAGCCATCATTCCTGACCTGCCATTCAATGATTATATGGGGTCAGTAAAGCCAATTGCCGACAAATATGACCTGCGAATAATCATGATGATCACTCCAGAGACAAGCGATGAACGTATACGTTTCATTGATGAGCACACCGATGGTTTCATTTATATGGTGTCAAGTGCAAGTATTACTGGTGCGCAAAGCAATTTTGGTGAAGCCAAACAGGAGTATTTCTGTCGAATTAACGCGATGAAATTGAAAAATCCACGCATGATAGGATTTGGAATCAGTAACAAACAAACGTTGGAGAGTGCTATGAACAATGCAACTGGTGCTATCATCGGTAGCAAGTTTGTTACGCTACTCAATGAGACAAATGATCCAGATAAGGCAATTGATTATCTTTATGATGCTCTGAAAAAATGACACTGAAAGACTTTTTAAACAAGAACGACCGTTATGCTGCACAAACTGGAGCGCAACTGACAGAGGTTCGTGATGGATTTGCTCGTGCCGAAATGGAAGTCAAGAACGTGCATCTTAATGCCGGTGGTGTTTGTCAGGGTGGCGCTCTCTTTACTCTAGCCGACCTTGCGTTGGCTGCTGTAATAAACAGTCACAAAAAGTTGACGCTCGGCATAGAGAACAATATCTCGTTTCTTCATTCGGCAAAAGAGGGTGACCATCTTACAGCTGAGGCTGTAGAGATATGTAATCACCACAAAATACCATATTGCAATGTGAAGATAACGAATCAGAATGATGAGTTGATTGCAGTATTAACTGGTTTGGCTTATCGAAAAAATAATGAAATGCCAGTGGAAGGTTTAATGTAATTGGAAAAACAATGGAAAAGAAAAATTATTTCGTAGACAACAAAGGTTTCTATGGGAAATTCGGTGGTGCTTATGTACCCGAAATTCTGTATAAGTGTGTAACAGATTTACAGGAGGTATATCTGCCTATAATAGAGAGTGAGGAGTTTAAAAACGAATATTACGCTTTACTAAAGGATTATGTGGGCCGTCCTTCTCCTCTTTATTTCGCTCAACGCATGAGCGAGAAGTATGGTTGCCAACTATATCTAAAACGCGAGGATTTGAATCATACAGGTGCGCATAAAATAAATAATACTGTCGGTCAGATATTGATGGCAAAGAAGATGGGTAAAACTCGTATTACAGCAGAGACTGGTGCCGGGCAACATGGTGTGGCTACTGCTACAGTTTGTGCGTTGATGAATATGAAGTGTGAAATATTTATGGGCAAGACAGACGTGGAACGCCAGCACACTAATGTAGAGCGTATGCGTATGCTGGGTGCAGAGGTGCATTCTGTGATGACCGGTAATATGACATTGAGTGATGCTTGCTCGGAAGCCATTCGTGACTGGTGTTGTCATCCCCAAGATACATTCTATATAGTTGGTTCTACGATGGGACCGCATCCTTATCCTGATATTGTAGCTAAGATGCAGAGCGTGATTTCAAAGGAAATAAAATGGCAGTTGGAAGAGAAGATTGGCCGTGATTACCCCGACTATCTTGTGGCATGTGTCGGTGGTGGCAGTAATGCCGCAGGAACCATCTATCATTATATTGATGATGAACGTGTGAAAATATATCTTGCTGAGGCTGGTGGTCATGGCATTGACACAGATTACACAGCCGCAACAATGAAATGCGGTACAGAAGGGATTATCCATGGTGCACGCACTCTCGTTATGCAGACAGAAGACGGACAAATAAAAGAGGCATTCACAATCTCTGCGGGGCTTGACTATCCAGGTATTGGTCCTATGCATGCAAACATGGCAGAAAATGGTCGTACTACGGTACTTGCCATCAATGATGACGAGGCTATCTATGCTGGTTATGAACTAACTCGTATGGAAGGAATCATCCCTGCCATAGAGAGTGCTCATGCCGTTGCCGCACTCAAAAAGATGAAGTTCAAACCTGATGATGTTGTAGTACTTACAGTCAGTGGTCGTGGTGATAAAGATGTTGAGACATACCTTGATAACAAAGCCATGGCTAAAGAATATGGTGACTTTTAATGATCATAGATATGACTAATTCAAAATATGAATATAATACTGCCACTCGGACTATTTTGGCAGATCTTTACACTCCAGTAGGTGTGTATATGCGGTTGCGTGATATCTATCCGCGAAGTGTGCTGATGGAGAGTTCTGACTATCACGACTCCAACAATAGTCGTTCTTTTATTGGCATCCAACCGGTAGCAAGCATCGGCGTGAGTCATGGATATGCAGAATGTTCTTATCCGGATGGTTCCACTACTCGTATAGAGATAACCGAGACATGTCGAGTAGAAAATGTAATAAATGACTTTCTGAATCATTTCCACGTGGAAGGCAATGGCAAAAACTATTGCGGACTTTATGGATATACATCTTTCAATGCTGTGCGCTATTTCGAGAATATAGCAGTGAAAGATACAACAATGTCCAAAAATGACGCACCAGATATCTTATATATCTTATATAAAAATATCGTCGTATTCGATCATTTTGCTAATAAGTTGACATTGATTGTTCTTAATGATAATTCAGATGACGTTCAGGCCAAAAAGGATCTAGACAATCTTGAGATGCTTGTCAATAAAGGGAATGTGAAGCCTTACAGTTTTCATCCAATAGGCGAGTCCATCTCTACGCTGACAGATGAGGAACATAAGGCTAATATTCGCAAATGCGTGAAGCATTGCCAGCGTGGTGATGTCTTCCAAATTGTAATTTCACGTCGCTTCGTCCAAAAGTATGAGGGTGATGATTTTAAACTTTATCGTGCCTTGCGAAGCATTAACCCGTCACCGTATCTTTTCTATTTCGATTTTGGTGGATTCCGGATTTTCGGTTCTTCACCTGAGACGCATTGCCGTATCGAAGAAAATACTGCATATATTGACCCGATTGCCGGAACCACAAAGCGCACGGGCGATGCAGAGCAAGACAGATGCAATGCAGAGTTCTTGCGCAATGATCCAAAGGAGAATGCAGAGCATGTGATGCTGGTAGACCTTGCTCGCAACGACTTGAGCCATAATTGTCATGGCGTGCATGTGGATTTCTATAAGGATATGCAATTCTATAGTCATGTCATTCATTTAGTGAGTCGTGTTAGTGGAACTCTCGATGATAAGGCAGATAAGATTAAGGCGTTTATAGATACTTTCCCAGCAGGCACATTGAGTGGTGCTCCAAAGGTGCGTGCATTGCAAATAATTAGTGAGTTGGAACCCCACAATCGTGGCTCTTATGGCGGTTGCATTGGTTATATTGGTCTCAATGGTAACCTAAATCAGGCAATCGTTATCCGTACTTTCATCAGCCGTAATGGTGAGTTGTGGTTCCAGGCTGGCAGTGGTGTCGTTGCAAAGAGCGATGATAGTTATGAATTGGAGGAATCTAATAGCAAACTTGGTGCTCTTGTGAAAGCAATAAGGTTGGCTGAGAATATGTAAAGAATAAATATTATGAAGATAGTTATTATTGATAATTACGACTCTTTCACTTATAATCTTGCTCATTTAGTGAAAGAACTTGGTGCTGAAGTTACAGTTTATCGTAACGACAAGTTTACTCAAAACCAACTCGAACGTTTCGATAAGATAATCCTCAGTCCAGGGCCAGGTATCCCTTCCGAGGCAGGATTGCTATTGGATGTCATCAAGGCTTATGCCGGTCGCAAGCCAATGCTTGGCGTATGTCTCGGCCATCAAGCAATAGGTGAGTTGTTTGGGGCAAAATTGACAAATCTGAAAGATGTATATCATGGTGTTTCAACAGAAGGAACGCAGTTTGGCAATGATCCGATATTTGCAGGATTGCCCAAGCGCATCACGATGGGGCGTTATCACAGCTGGGTGGTAGATCGTTCAGGCTTCCCTGGATGTTTGGATGTAACTGCAGTGAGTGACGATGGACAGATAATGGGTTTGCAACACAAAAATTATAATATTCATGGCATTCAGTTTCATCCCGAAAGCGTACTCACACCACAAGGAAAAAGTATTGTTGAAAATTGGTTGAATCTCTAATAAACAATTATGGACGGTATAGAAAAACTGTATGCCGTCCATTTTGTTATTTCTTGACTACTTTCTTTTTATTTACGATATAAATTCCTTTGGTTAATGAGTTCCAATCTGTTTGAACTTTCATACCTTGCATATTGTAGATGTCTTTACTTCCATTTTCAGATGCCATTTGATTTATACCTGTTGATGTGTCAGAATCATCTATGAGCAATTTTTTTGCCGCGATCGATGTACTTTTTGTCGTAATATACCATTTATATGGGTTAATTTCCATTTTGCTGGTTTTACTACAACTATAGAAAACATCTTTATATAATATAAAGGCGTTTGTGCCACCGACATCTGTAGTATTGTAAACACCGTTGAATGTCACATCGCCTATTGTCGTTGAGATTTTGCTGTTGCCATCGTAGTTGATAGTCGTATTTGCTATGACATAAGGATTCTTGAAAAATGTTCCTTTAATGAGATAAGGCTTGTCTGCTTGAATTGTGTCGTCATCGGATATTTTGCTAAACGATATGGAATTTTCTGTTGAAGAAACTAACTTGTAAGCAGTTGTCCCGTTGCCAAAAATTTCCTTGTAATTTGT
>OCVT010001053.1_pt1 | contig 11795 bp, 10 predicted proteins | sample 1539111 | NCBI WGS metagenome assembly OCVT01 (sample SAMEA3991482, study PRJEB22521) | metagenome | biome: anthropogenic terrestrial biome; feature: sewage plant; material: raw primary sludge | place: Sweden | collected 2012-09-26 | reverse complement strand
CAGCTCCAGTTCCTCCATCTCCACCTGAAATAATAATTTTATCAGCATAAGCTTTAGCAACTCCCGCTGCAATTGTTCCTACACCAATTGAAGATACAAGTTTTACTGTAATTTTAGCTAATGGATTGATTTGTTTTAAATCAAAAATTAATTGTGCTAAATCTTCAATAGAATAAATATCATGGTGTGGTGGTGGTGAAATTAAAGTAACACCTGGAACAGTATGTCTAAGTGTCGCAATTAAAGGCGTTACTTTATGACCTGGTAATTGTCCACCTTCTCCAGGTTTTGCACCTTGCGCTACTTTAATTTGTAACTCATCTGCACTTCTTAAATATGCAGGTGTAACTCCAAATCTTCCAGATGCAACTTGCTTAATTCTTGAATTTCTAATTGTTCCAAATCTTTTTGAATCTTCTCCACCTTCACCTGAGTTACTCATACCACCAATAGTATTCATAGCTGTCGCCATTGCTTCGTGAGCTTCAGGAGAAATAGAACCAAGTGACATAGCAGCTGTTGCAAATCTTTTGAAAATAATCTCTTTTGATTCAACTTCACCAATATCAATTGCACTTCTATCAGAATTAAATTCAAAGAAATCTCTGATGAATTTTTTATCTCTATTTTTAACTAATTCTCTTAATCCATCAAAATCTGTTAAATCTTCTTTTTTAGTTGCACTTTTATTATGCATAGCTTTTGTTGTAGCTGGACCATAATCATGGTATTCACCACCATTAGAATATTTATAAAATCCACCTAAATCTAAAGGGAAAATTGTATTTTCTTCTTTAAATGCATTATGATGAGATCTATTGATTTTTTCTTCAATATCAGCATAAGTCAAACCAGATAAATCACTATGAGCACCTGTAAAACAATCATTTATAATTTCATCACTTAATCCAACAATATCAAATAATCCAGAGTTTCTATAAGATGCAATTGTACAAATACCCATTTTTGACATAATTTTTAATAAACCAGCATTAACTGATTTTTGAGTATTTTTTAATAATTTTTGTAACTCATATTTAGTTGGTTTTTCCCTTTGGAAAAATGAAACTGTTGATGCATACATCATATATGGATAAATAGCTGTACATCCAAATGCAACTAAAACAGCTGCCATATGTGGATCATAAACTTCACCAGTAATTGCAACTATTGAAACATTATGTTTAATCTCTTCTTTTAATAATCTTTGATTAACATAACCAACAGCCATTGCAGCTGGAATTACTTTTTCATTGTCACTAAGTGTTCTATCATCTAAAATAACAACAGAAATACCATCTTGCTTAACTGCTTTTACCACATAAGAAGCTAATTGTTCTAAAGCTGCTTTTAAATTTGATTTAAATGTAGTTGAAAATACTCTATTTTTATAATATTCATCATATCTTGGTGATTTTTCATCTCCAAAAGAGTATAAAACATCATATTTTTCTTTCATTAAAATTGGGCTTGTTACTTTTAATCTTCTTGCATATTCAGGTTTTTCATCTAATATATTATGTACTTGACCAAAACCTGTTTCTAAAGACATAACCACTTTTTCTCTATATGGATCAATTGGTGGATTTGTAACTTGTGCAAATTTTTGTCTAAAATAATCTGTGAAATTTCTACTAACTTGTGAAAAACATGCTAATGGAGTATCATCTCCCATTGAACCAACTGGTTCTTTACCCTCTTTTGCCATTGGTTCAATTACTTGATCCAATACTTCATAAGTAACATTAAAGAATTTTTGTTTTTTCTCAAGATTTTCTAGTTTATAATCTTTGATATTTAAAAAAGTATCTTCGATATATTCTTGAATATAATCCATATCATCATTTAACCATTTTGAATAGTGTTGAGATGATTTTAAATAATCATTAATATCTTGTTCTTTTAATATTTTTCCATGTTTAAGGTCAAGTGCAATCATTTGTCCTGATTGTAATCTTCCTCTTTCAAGAATATTATCATCTTCAATTTCTAATGTTCCATACTCAGATGTAATATATAATTTATCATCTTTTGTAATAACATATTTTGATGGTCTTAATCCATTTCTATCAATTAAACATCCAATGTGTCTTCCATCTGTTAAAGAAACCGCAGCTGGTCCATCCCATGCTTCCATTGCAGTTGCAGTATATTCATAGAATGCTCTTAAATTAGAATCCATGTGTGGTGCATTTTGCCAAGGAGCAGGAACTAAAGATCTTGCAGCTTTGAAAAAGTCAACACCATTTGCTAATAAAAATTCAAACATATTGTCTAAAGATGTTGAATCTGAACCTACATTTTGTAAAATTGGTAATAATCTTTTCATTTCAGATTCAGAAAAAATTTCTGATTTTAATTGTTCTGATTTTACTTCAACATTAAATCTATTTGCTTCAACAGAGTTAATTTCACCATTATGAGCTATTGCTCTAAATGGTTGTGCTAATCTCCATAAAGGAAGTGTATTTGTTGAAAATCTTTGATGAAATAATGAAAATGATATTGTAAAATCTTCATCTCTTAAATCTATATAAAAATTCTTAATATGCGTAGGCATAATTAGCCCTTTATAGGCTATTACTTTTGACGAAAATGTTGGAATATAAAAATCTTTATCATTTATTAATTTGTGTTCACACTCTTTTCTTGTTAAATAAAGCATTGCATCAAATCTTTTTGACGACATTAATGTATTTGGAACAACAAATACCTGTATTATTTCTGGTAAACTTTCTAAAGCTTGTTGTCCTAATGCTGAAATATCAACAGGAACTGTTCTTGTAAGAACTACTTTTAAATCGTTAATTCCACAGTATTCTGAAAAAACATCTATATTTTTTAAATCTCTTGTAAAAATCATAGCTACAGCATAAATTTCTGGTAAATCTATACCTTTTTCAGTTGCTATTTTTCGCATAAAAGAGTCTGGCATTGATAATAATAAACCTGAACCATCTCCAGTTTTACCATCAGCAGCTACTGCACCTCTATGCATCATTCTTTCGAGTGAAGTTATTGCATCTTCTAAATTTTTATGACTTGGTCGGTTTTTCATATCAGCTACTAAACCAAACCCGCAATTATCTTTAAAAGAAGTTAGTAAGTCTAAATTGCACCCCATCATTTTCCTTTATATTAATCTTTTATATTCCTTAGTAAAGTCCGATAATTTACTACAAAATTGTTTAAAATATGGTTAAATACCTAAAATATCGAATTTTCACTATTTACTATTATACTATACAAATAAGTATAAAAATAAATATTCTTGTATACTTTTTATACAATCATTATTTTTTATACAATATTTAATTATGGGATAGATATAATCCAAATATCAATAAAAAAGGTTATTAATGAATACTTTAGAATCAGAAATTTTTTCTTTCATTATCATTATATTCGTAGTTGTATTACTTGCTTTTTTCACTCAAAAACTTCAAAATAAAAATACTAAAGAGTAATATTCTCAAAAATTATACCATCAACTTTTTTTTCTATATTTTCATATTTTTCTTTTGAATTTATTGTCCAACAAAATATTGGCAAACTGTTTTTTTTACAAAATTTATAAATTGAACTATTCAATAATCTATAATCTAAAGAGACAAAATCTGGTTTTATTTTGTAGTATTTATATAAAAAAAGTACTTTATGATATTTTTTAAATACTTTTGAATTGTATGCATATATTAAACCTCTTTTTATATTTGTTCTATTTTCTTTTAGCCAAAATAAAATATCTTTTTCAAATGAACAAATAAAGTACTCCCCCTCATAGTTTTCTAATAAATCTAAAACAATATTTTCTAGTACTCCAATATTCTGATGTTTTTTTATTTCTATAATTAGGGCTATTTTTTCATCTACTAATTCTAAAACTTCTTTAAATAAAGGAATATTTTCATCACTATTATAAAGTTTTAATTTTTTTAGAAAAGCATATTCAACTTCTTCTATTTTCTCTTTTTTATTACATAATCTAACTAAATCTTCATCATGAAAAACTACTACTTGATTATCTTTTGTAATTGTAATATCAAACTCTATAGCATGGTTTTTTTCAATTGCTTTTTTAAAAGCTAAAAGTGAATTTTCAGGAATAAGTTCACCATTATGTAATCCTCTGTGGGCTATGTATTTATTTGTAAATAAACTCATATTTTATATCCTTTATAGTGTAATACTTTTTAATTCTTACATAATTCTTACATAACTTTCAACTACAATTTTTTTATGTTAAAAATTAAGGAGAGAATTATGAAAAAATTAGTTATTGGAACTATTGCAGCAGCAATGTTAGCAACTTCAGGATTAGCAGCAGATTATACGATGAAAGTAAGTCACGTTGTAAGTGCAAGTACACCAAAAGGTAAAGCAGCTGATTTCTTTGAAAAAAGAGTTGAAGAATTATCAGGTGGTAAAATTGATGTTCAAGTATTCCCAAATTCACAATTATATGGTGATGGTGAAGAAATGAAAGCACTTGTAATGAATAATGTTCAATTAATTATGCCAAGTTTATCGAAATTTACAAGTGTTGCTCCACAAATGCAACTTTTTGATTTACCATTTATTTTTAGAGACAAAGCTCATCTTTTTAATGTAATGGATGGAGAAGTTGGAGCTGCTTTAAAATCAAAAATTGATGAAAAAAGACAAATGATTGCACTTGATTATTGGGATGCTGGATTTAAACATCTTTCATCTAGTACAAAAGCTTTAGTAAAACCAGAAGATGCAGCTGGTGTAAAATTTAGAATCCAAAGTTCAAAAGTTTTAGAAGCACAATTTAAATCTGTTGGTGGAAATCCACAAGTTTTACCATTTTCAGAAGTATATTCAGCACTTCAACAAGGTGTAGTTGATGGAACTGAAAATCCATTATCAAACTTCTATACAAAAAAATTCCATGAAGTTCAATCTAGTCTTACTTTAAGTCAACATGGATATTTAGGTTATTTAGTAGTTATGAATGAGCAATTTTGGAATAAATTACCAAAAGATTTACAAGCAAATGTAGCTCAAGCTATGAAAGAAGCGACAAAACTTGAAAGAGAAGAGTCTGCAAAAGAAGATGCTTTAATGATGGAATCTTTAACAAAATATGCTAAAGATACTAATAAACTTCAAATTATTGAATTAACTGATGCACAAAAACAAGAATGGAAAAAATCTATGTCAGTAGTATATCCTCAATTCTATGATGTAATTGGTGAAGATTTAATCAAAAAAGCAATTGATACTAAATAATAAAGATTAATAGATGAAAAAATTTTTTGAAATAATCGACATAATTGTCGGTACGATTAATCAAACAATGGCAGTCGTAGGACTGTCATTGGGTGTATTGTTAGCATTTATAAATGTAATATTAAGATATGGTTTTGATATGAGTCTTACTTGGGCTGGAGAACTTACAAACTATTTCTTTATTTGGTCTGCACTTTTTGGTGCTGCATACGGTTTTAAACAAGGAGCACATATTTCAGTATCTTTAGTTATTGAAAGATTTCCTCCTGCTTTTACAAAAGCTTTTTTAATTTTTGCAAATTTAATTTCTGTTGCGTATCTTGGGTTAATGTCATATTTCGGATATTATCTGGTAATTATGTTAGTAGATTTTGGAGAAATGAGTGTTGATTTAAATATTCCTATGTGGATTCCACATTTAGTTCTTCCTATTGCTTTTGCACTAGCAGCATATAGAACAGCTGAAAAATTAGTAGAAGTATTAAAAACAGATTCTAATGAGATTAAACTTTTTAGTGAGCATGAAGTTATAATAAATGAAATAAAAGGAGAAAAATAATATGGTTATTGCTACTTTATTTATTTTACTTTTTGCTTTAATGATTTTTGGTGTACCTGTTGCTGTTGCCTTAGGAACTACAACACTTATAACATCATTCTTTTTTACAGATATGGATTTAATGGGTATCCCTTCAAAAGTTTTTGATGGATTAAACAAATATACTCTTATGGCTATTCCTATGTTTATTCTTGCTGGTTCTTTGTTATCAAGAGGTTCTTCAGCATCAAGAATTATTGAATTTGCAAAAACTTTAGTTGGACATCTTCCAGGTGGTCTTCCAATAGCTGCTATTTTAGCATCTATTATTTTTGCTGCTGTTAGTGGTAGTTCACCAGCTACTGTTGCTGCTATTGGTTCTGTTATGTATGGAGCAATAAAACAAGCAGGTTATAATGAGCAGTTTGCCATTGGAACAATTGCAACTTCTGGAACATTAGGTATTTTAATTCCGCCTTCAATTGTATTTATTGTATATGGAGTTACTGCTGATCAATCTATTGGAAGACTATTTATGGCAGGGGTAATTCCTGGACTTATGATAGGTGCTATGATGATGATTGCAACTTACTTTTTGGCTAAAAGAAGTGGTTACAAAGGTGGTAAAAGAGCAACTTTTAAAGAACAGTTTACTGCATTTAAAAATGCTTTTTGGGCTTTAATGATTATCGTGATAGTTATTGGTGGAATTTACGGAGGTATTTTTACTCCAACAGAAGCCGGAGCATTTAGTGTAATGTATGCACTTTTTATCTCTATGTTTGTTTATAAAGATACAGGAGTTAAAGATTTATATAAAATCATTTTGGATTCAGCACAAACAAGTTCAATGATATTTTTTATCATTGCAAATGCTATGCTTTTTGCTCATTTCTTAACAGATGAACAAATTCCACAACATATAACACAAATAATTTTAGAAGCAAATGTTGGTCCATTAATGTTCTTATTAATTATAAATATTTTACTTTTATTTATGGGACAATTTATGGAACCTAGTTCTGTGGTAATGATTACAGTACCACTTTTACTTCCTATTGGAATGGCTTTAGGTATTGACCCAATACATTTAGGTGTTATAATGGTTGTAAATATGGAAATAGGAATGTTGACCCCACCTGTGGGACTCAATCTCTTTGTTGCAAGTGGAATAACTGGACTAAGTTTAAAAGAAGTTATAGTTGCATCTATACCGATGACTGGTATTTTATTAATTGGACTAATGCTCGTAACCTATATTCCTGCCATCTCTTTATGGCTTCCGAATTTAATGTTTGGATAAAAAAAGGTAAGAGTTTAAACTCTTACCTTTTTTAATTTACAATAAGTTATCTTTTGTAATAATGGCTCCATCATAATCTACATAAATATAATCTCCAGTATTAAAAGTCACTCCTCCAAAATTTAATTCTATATCTCTTTGAGAATTAGTTATTTCAAAATTTCTAAGGGGACAAGTTCCAATTGCTAAAAGACCTACTTCTATATCTTTTGTTGTATCAGTGTCTCTTACATAACCATTTAATATAATCGCTTTCCAATTATTTTTTTTTGCGAAACCCATTAATTTATCACCAACTACTCCAAAAAATTCTTCACCATTATCAACTACTAAAATTCTTCCTTCTCCATCTTGATCTCTTAACATTTCAAGTAAAAGCCAATTACTTTTATCAAGTTTTACAGTTACAATTTGTCCATGAAATTTTTTTAAAGCTCCATAATTTGAGAATTTAGAAGCTAACACTTGTATTTTTTTATCTTTGTTTTCATCACATAAATCTGCTATTTGTATATTCATAATCTTTCCTTATTCTATTTCTAACTAATCTATAATAATATTAAAAATTAATGTAATAATTATGTATATATTAAAAATTTATTAAAAAAATATATTAGTTTTGTAAACTAATATATTTCTTACATATATGATTTTCTTATGATATTTTATCTGTAGGAATTACAATAACAAATTTTGCTCCTAGATTAGTATTTCTAACTCTTAATTTACCTTTCATGTTTTTATCAATAATAATTTTCGACATATAAAGCCCTATACCTGTCCCATCACTTTGAGATTTTGTAGTAAAATATGGTTCAAAAATTTTACTTTTTGGTTCAACAGTTATTCCGCCCCCATTATCTTCAATATATAAAATTACATAATCTAATTCTTCAAATGCAGTAATTTTTATAAATGGATTTTTAACTTCTTTTTCTACTAAAACATCTTTTGCATTTTTCAATATATTTAAAACTACTTGTTGATATTCATTTAAATAGGTTTTTAATACTAATTTTTCATCAATATCTATATCAATCTTTATGTTATAACTTTCTAAACCACTTGAAACTATTGTCATAACACTATCAATTGCTTTATATAAATAAAACTCTTCTTTCTCTTTTTTAGGCATAAAAAAGTTTCTAAAATCATCAATAGTATGTGACATATACTCTAAAACACTATCTGCTTCTTGGGATTTTTTTTCCATTGTTTGGCTATCAAGGGCATTAATACTATATTTAAATTTTATAAACATCAAAATAGAAGACAATTCACTCAAGGGTTGTCTCCATTGGTGGGCAATATTACTTATCATCTCCCCTAAAGCTATAAATTTTGACTTTTGGACTAAAAGTTGTTCTTTTTCTCTATTTTTTTCAATTTCTTCTTTTACTTTTTGTTCTAAAGATTGATTTAAAAGTTCTAACTCTTTTGCATTTGCTCTTACTTTATTATCATAACTTTCAAAAATATCATCAATTTTTTGTGAAATTGCAATTGAAATTAAAATAGCAATTGATAAAAACATAGCAAATAAAACTACATTTTGCACAACTTGATGTTTAATCCTTTGTTCCAAATCTTTTCGTTTCGCTTCTATTTCATTTTCAATATCATCTGTATAAATCCCCAAAGCAATAACCCAATTCCATCTTTCATAATATTTAAAATATGAAAGTTTGTATTTTGATTCTTCAGAATTTGGTTTTTTATATGCATATTTAATAAAAGAAGCACCCTTTTGTCTAATGTCTTTTAAAAAATCTTCCCTAAATCTTTTTCCATCTGTATCTTCATAATTTGTTGATATTAACTCTCCTACTAAATCTGGTCTATTAGGATTTACAATTAATTTCGCAAAATTATCCCCTCCTTGCATATTTTTTATTTCATATACAAAAAAATAGTTACTTTTATTCTCTTCAAAAGTTATATTATTTAAAAGTCTAATTGCATCTGCTTTTAACTCTTCATCATCTAAACTTGATTTTGCAATATTGTAATTTAAAATATCAATTACTGTTCCAACCTCTTTTTTTAATGTCTTTCTTTTATCTAAATAATACTCTTCAACAAATTTTTCCATTTCAATCTCAAAATTATCATAAGTGTTTTTCACATAAAAATATGAAATTGCAAAAATCATTGAAGACATAATGATTATAAAAGTATATATAATTGTTTTTGACAATTTATTTTCAATAATTAATCCCAAAAAATCAACCTTCTTTAAAATTTATGTTATGATAACATATCTTTTATAATAAGGTTTTTTTTATATGAAAAATGATTTTGTAAATAAATTAACTGCTTTCAGTGTTCTTTATGTGGAAGACGAAGATGGAATAAGAAATAACATCCAAGAAATTTTAAAATATTTATTTAAAGAGACTTTTACCGCAAAAAATATGGAAGAAGCCTATCCAAAATATTTAGCACACAAACCTGATTTGATAATTACTGATATAAAAATGTCTGGACAAACAGGTATTGATTTAATAAGAAAAATTCGAGCTACTGATTCTAAAACTAGAATCATAATCACATCTGCTTTTACTGATTTAGAATATATGCTTCAAGCAACAGAGCTTCATCTAATAAAATATATAATAAAACCCATCACCGAAGATAAACTTATGGGTGCATTAGAATCTTTTATAAAATCTTATGATGATAATAAAATTTACAATTTAAATACAAATTGGACTTTTAATGTTGCTGAATCCATAGTTTCAAATGGAAGCGAAGATTTTCCACTAACAAAAAAGGAAGCTATTTTTTTAAAACTTCTTATTACAAAAAATCGTATCATCTCTTATGAAGAGCTTGAAAGTTCAGTTTGGGATGAAGATTCTGTTATGACACTAAATGCCATGAGACTTTTTATAAAAAATTTAAGAAAAAAACTACCAGAAAAATTTTTAACAAATATCCAAGGGATAGGATATAAACTACTAAAAAATTAGCTTTTTTGTAATGCATCAAGTTTTACAAAATAAGCATGTCCTAAATAAATAATATAATAAACAGCCGTAAAAAGTGTAGCAAATGGAATCATAGAAATAAAATATAAGAATAGTGTTCTAAGCCTAAAACTATTCGCTTCTTTTTCATAAATTATTTTGTATTGTTCTTTATTTAAAATCGTAGAACTAACATCAAAATTTAGAAGTTTATGAAAGAAATAATAAAGTGGTAAAGCAAAAGCAATAATATTTAAAACAGGTACAAAATATACAGGAATTAAAAGTATAAATAAAAGAATCATAATAAAAGAACTTTTTACTAAAACCCAAATAGAAGAAGTAATGGTTCCATATCCATCTAATTGCAAATGAGAATAATATTTTTTATGTAAAATTCCCAAAATCATAGGAGTTAAAAATCCAATGATAATAATTGTAAAAATAACAGAAGCTTGTAAAACAATTACCGTTCCAACACTATAAAGTAAGAATCCAGCAATCCAAGATGTAAATGAGTATTTAAATAAAAAAACTATTAAATAAGTCATCCAAACAAAATAAAATGGAGCATTTTCATCTACAACTATCTCTTCTCCATTTTGTGAAGCTTGAGCAATTTCTTGTAAACTTGAGATTCCAAAATCTGCTGCTGCAAAAAATACAATATATAAAATAATCATCGTAATAATCAATGGAACCAATGCAATTTTCAACATTGAACTTGAAAAAAAATCTTTTACACTTTTAAATATAATCTCTACTTCATTCATTTTATAAATCCTTTTTATCAAATCTTGTTCTATATTCACACTTTTGACAAAGTTCTTCAACTAAAATATTGTTTTTAAAACCTTTTTGAATATCTAAAACTCTTTTTGAATTTAATATATCTTCTATTTGTGTACTATTTGTATTTCCAAGCTTCACACAAGCATTTTGGTCTAAACAACATGGAATCACATCTCCATTTACTAAAATCCCAAAATGAGAATCCAAACCATAACAAAATCCAGTTTTTGAAACTATCTCATTTTCTAAACTTGGCCAAGAAAAATATTCATCAAAATTAAAAAATATTTTTCTAGCGATTCTTATATTTTTTGGTTTTTCTTTGTAAACTTCATCAATATTTATATTTGTTTCAAAAACTTCATTTATTTTATCAAAGACTTTTTTATTAAACTCTTTTGCACTTTTTTCTTCATCTAAATTCCAAATTCTAAAATTTATGAAATATTCATGGTTTTGTTTTTGAGCAAATTTTACAAAATCCAAAATTGGGTTTAAATACTCTTCTAAAGATTTTTTATGAGAATTTGCATTATAAGAATTTATTGAAAAATTGATTTGTTTGATTGTTGGATTTAATAAACTCTCATAATGTTTTTCATTTATATTATTTGCTGTTGTTGTGATATTTACCTTTAAATCATGTTTTAAACTAATATTTAAATACTCATTTAGATTTGTTAAAACCAAAGGGTCACCAACTATATGATAAGCTAACTCTTTTGTATATGGTTTTAATTGTCTATTTAAATCATCAAAATTTTCTAAACTCATAGTTGCGTTTGGAAGTATTTTTGGTGGACAAAATGTACATTTTAAATTACAAATATTTGTGATTTCTATATGCACTTTTTTAAACTTTTTTATAATATTTCCTTTTATAATTTTCGAAATTGTACCTAATAATTTATAAAAACTAATCTTAGGCTAACGCTAC
>OCVT010001045.1_pt1 | contig 11824 bp, 10 predicted proteins | sample 1539111 | NCBI WGS metagenome assembly OCVT01 (sample SAMEA3991482, study PRJEB22521) | metagenome | biome: anthropogenic terrestrial biome; feature: sewage plant; material: raw primary sludge | place: Sweden | collected 2012-09-26 | reverse complement strand
CTTTCTCCCCTTTAGAAATTTTACCATTTACCACTTTAAAATAAGCTTCAATTCCTCTGAAAGGATTGTAAACAGAATCAAAAATTAAGGCTTGAAGTGGTGCATTTTCATCACCAACAGGCGCTGGAATTCTTTCTACAATTTGCTCTAAAAGCTCGTGTACACCTTCCCCGGTTTTACCAGAAACGCGCAAAACGTCTTCATATTTACAACCGATAAGGTTCATGATTTCATCGGTAACTTCTTCTGGATTGGCAGATGGTAAATCTATTTTATTAAGAATAGGAATAATTTCTAAATCGTTTTCTAACGCTAAATATAAATTAGAAATCGTCTGAGCCTGAATGCTTTGCGCAGCATCTACAATAAGTAGCGCACCTTCACAAGCTGCAATGGAACGAGACACTTCGTAAGAGAAATCTACGTGCCCTGGAGTATCAATAAGGTTAAGAATATATTTTTCTCCTTTGTATTCATAATCCATTTGGATGGCGTGAGATTTTATGGTAATACCCCGCTCTTTTTCCAAATCCATATCGTCTAGCGTTTGCGCTTGCAATTCTCTTTGAGACACCGTATTGGTGTATTCTAAAAGTCTATCTGCAAGTGTAGATTTTCCGTGGTCGATATGTGCAATAATGCAAAAATTTCTAATGTTCTTCATTCTTATTTTTCAATGATTTGCAAAGATATTGATTTTAGTGGAATTTACAGAAAATAAAAAACTTCGGAAACATTCCGAAGTTTTGTTTACTAACCATTATTGAACATCTATTGATGGTCCTCTACCAGTCGGAGGCCCCATTTTTTCTCTTCTTTCCATCATTTTTTCTCTTATCTGACCTTCGTGATCAAAAAGCTTTAAAACTTGCTGTGGACTTAATATTTTTAAGAATTTTTCGGTGTATAATTTTCTGTTGTTTAGCAATTGTAATCCTACCTCAAAACTTTGGTCAATCATTTGTTTTGCTTCTGCATCAGAAAGTTCTTGATTTCTGGCTTTGTTTGGTTTAAATTTTTCTTTAATTGCTCTTTGGCTCTGGCTGTATTCACTCAATAGTTTTTTAAAAGCATCTTGTTTCTCTACAGGAATTTGTAGATTTTTTATTGCCATCATTGCTGCCGCATCTTCCATCAGTTTTCTTCTTTGCTCAGGAGACAAACTTTTGATGTATTCTCTTCGCTCTTGCTGAGACATATTTTTGAAATCTGGTCTTGGTGATTCTTGCGCTTTAATCATAAAAACTGAAATAAAGAGTAAGAAGGTGTATAATGTTTTTTTCATCATTTTATTAATTAAAAAGTTCTAAATATATATCTTGGTCTGAGTTTTTACTTAATTCTTTTAGTTCTTCGTCTGTAAGAGAATTAAGAAGTTGATCATAATTTAAGTCTGCTGTTTTGGCAGGCGTTTTTATGTTAGAAGTCGTACCTGTATTGGTTGTTGTGTTACTTACTATATCTGCTTGTTTTTGTATTTCTTTGGCTACTTGGTGTACTTCTGACACGGTGGTAAGGTCTTGATTTTTAAAGATATTGCTTTCTTTGGCTGGCGTTTTCACAATCACCATACTGTCTGTATTTGTAGGTGTTGTAATATCTGCCTGATTAGTTTTCCATAAAAAAGTAAATCCAAAAATAAGAGCTAATGCTGCTGCAATAGAAGTTACCGCAGAAAAATGAAGTCTAAAAACTTTGGTTTCTTTTTTCTCTTTTTTTGTGGTATTCTTTAATACATTAGCTTGCATCTCCTCGAAGAAATTTTCTGGAACTTTATATGGCGTTTTACGTTCTAATTTATCTAAATCAAATTCTTTCATCACTTCTATTTTTGATGGGTTTTTGCTAAATTTCGTGGTTTTCTCTGATGTAATTTTCTATTTTTTCTTTGGCATAATGGTAGTTTGTTTTACAAGTACTTACGCTCATATCTAGAATTTTACTTATTTCTTCAAAAGGCAATTCATCATAATACCTTATATTAAAAACCAGTTTTTGCTTTTCTGGCAAAGTTTGTATCGCCTTTTGTAACAAAATCTGAATTTCTTCTGCATCGTGCTCTGCATTATCTGCCACTAATCTCTGCATATGATGCTCAGCGTCTTCATCTGCTTTCTGCATTTTTTTCATTTTTGCCAGTTGTTGCAAGGCTTCGTTGGTGGCAATTCTGTATAGCCAAGTGTATAGCTGACTATCATTTTTAAACTGAGCAAAATTTTGAAATGCCTTAATAAAAGTATCTTGCAAAACATCTTGTGCTAGATCGTGCTGCACAATAAGCCTTCTAATGTGCCAATAAAGCCTGCTTTGATAGGCGTCCATCATTCCGCGCAAACCTTTTTCTGAGGTTTGAGACTGAGACATCAGCATAATAATTTCGTTATCTGTGAGCTTCATTTACTGGCATTCTTATCTTTGATGATAAATTCTTTAAAAAGTTAAATCTAAAATTAAAAAAAATTTAGACATAAAAAAAACCATCGAAAAATTCGATGGTTTCATATATTTTGAAAAAAAATTCAAATTATTCTGCTGATGCAGCTTCTGCTTCTGGAGCAGCACCTTCTGTTTCTTCGTCATCATCGTCATCCATAACAGCAGCACCACCTTTCATAGCATTTCTAGACATCTTAACAGCAACTACTACTGCATTGTCTGGGTGTAAGAAAGTGTAAGCTTCGTTTTTGATGCTTCCTACATATAATTTATTACCAATTTTAAGAGGTGTAACATCAATCACGATTTCGTCTGGTAAATTAGCAGGAAGAGCTTTTAATCTTAGTTTTCTGAAAGATTGTCTAAGAGCACCACCAGCTACTACACCTTTTGAACGACCAGTAAGTCTTACAGGAACTTCCATAACCACTGGTTTATCAGCGCTTAATTGATAGAAGTCTGCGTGAAGAATTTTGTCTGTAATTGGGTGAAATTGGATGTCTTGTAAAACAGCATCAATTTTTTGACCATCTAGCTCAATTACTACCGTGTGTGCATCTGGAGTGTAAACCAAGTCTTTGAAAGATTTCTCAGTAGAAGAGAAATTGATTGGTTGCTCACCTCCATAAACAACACAAGGAACTAATTCAGCATCACGTAGAGCTTTTGTAGACTTTTTGCCCACGTTTTCTCTTTTCTGTCCTTGAATTGTAATAGATTTCATTTATAAATATTTAAAAAAATTGTTTTAAAATTTTAGGGTGCAAATATATGAATTTTTTTTAAATGATAAACTTATCACTTATAGATTTATGTTCGTGTACCATTTTCATTACATCTGCAAAGAGTGCTGCACAACTTAGTACTTTAATTTTAGAAGATAATTCGGTTTTTACTGGTATTGTATCTGTTACAATCACTTCACTGATTTGAGATTTCTCTATGTTTTCATAAGCTACACCAGAAAAAACAGCATGAGTAGCCATTGCTCTTACAGATTTAGCACCATTTTTTTTCAAAATTTCAGCAGCCTTGCATAATGTGCCTGCAGTATCTATCATATCGTCAATAAGAATTACATTTCTGTCTTTAACATCCCCTATCAAGAACATTTCTTCTACTACATTGGCTTTTTTTCTTTCTTTATAGGCAATTACCACCTCAGCTCCTAAGTAACCAGCATAATTTTTGGCTCTTTTGGCACCTCCCATATCTGGTGATGCAATGGTAAGGTTGTCTAGCCCTAATGATTTTATATGGTCAACAAAAATAGTTGAAGCATAAAGATGATCCACAGGAATTTCGAAGAAACCTTGGATTTGGTCTGCATGTAAATCCATTGTCATTACTCTAGTTGCGCCTGCTGCTGTAAGTAAATTGGCTACCAACTTAGCTCCTATAGGCGCTCTAGGTTTATCTTTTCTATCTTGCCTAGCAAGACCATAATAAGGAACCACTACTGTAATATTTTTAGCTGATGCTCTTTTAGCTGCGTCTATCATAAGCAGAAGCTCTAAAAGATTATCTGCTGGAGGAAATGTAGAGCCTATAAGAAAAACTCTTCCTCCTCTTACAGATTGGTCTAAAACTGGCTCGAATTCACCATCACTGAATTGTTGGAAATTAATTTTCCCTAATTCTTGACCGTAGTGAGCGGCGATTTTTTCTGCTAATACTTTACTGGTTCTGGTACTAAACAAATAGGTAGCTTGATCTGACATTTTTACTTTTTTTACTTGTGCAAATTTAAAAAAATAAAACCACCTGAAAAACATCAGGTGGTTTTTAAAAAATAATTTTATTCTTTATGGAAATTTAACTCCAGAATATCCATTTGGATTTACCATTGGTAACGTAGAGCCATACTTATTATTAATTGCTTTTATAAATTCATTAGCAATTACTGCATAACCTCTACCTGTAAGGTGCACCCCATCTAGTGAGAAAGTACCACCAGTTACAAATTTTGCTGTATATCTTACTCCATCAAACTGAATGCCAGAAGATTGAGAAAGCTCTTTCATTTTAGAATTTGCATCTACAAAAGCTAATCCTTTAGAAGAGGCTATGGATTTTATTGCTGCATTATAAGAATCTATTGTGCTATTTATTTCAGTTGCCTCAGAAGGTAGAAGCACATATTTATCAGCAAAAGGATAACTAACCCCATTTGCTCCTAAAGTTGCTGGAACACCAGGAGGTAAAGTAACTGTTCCACCGATAGCATTTTGTGTAGATAGCAGAATCATATCAGTTGATTTTGCTTGCCTTGCCCTACCATAGGTTGCCCCTAAGTAAGTCGCTAAAGGGGCTAAAGTAGGTATTGTACTTGCAACCGCTTTAATTTGAGCACTAAGGTCTGGGAGCGTTTCATCAATCATTAACACAGGGTTTCCAGAAGTTTTTGACAATGGCTTAATTCTATCTCCAGCACCTAATGCAGTTAATATTTGGTTTAATGGACCATAGAGGCCTGCATTTAAATCATCAATTGTTTTTTCACCTACAGCTACATCTCCTTTTCCTAAAATTCTACTTGTAAGAGGATTATAAGGAACTGTAGTAAAGAAAGGAATGCTAGTAACATATGGTAAATTAGCAACTACTCCCTTAGCCCCTTTAGAAACCATTGTATTAATAATTGTAGAATAATAAGCTGTAAAATCAGTTATAGGTGTCATTTGATCCAAAGTAACATCTCCTCCATTACTCGCATAACCTAGAGTGTCATTATTACCAATCCACAAAGAAAAAAAGGTAGGATTCTGAGCCAACGCATCTCCAACTACAGTTGCAGTAGGAGAAGAAGCAAATCTTACATAATAAGGATTAGCTGTTTTAGCAGCAATTCCTGATGGATTTCCAAAACCATTATATAACAAATGAAATGATTTTGCTCCAGGAACTCCTAAATTTTGGAATGTATTAGAAGAAGTGTAAATATTTTTTAAAACATTTGTTGCAACTCTATTATTTGCGTAGCCCAATACAGGAACCCCTCCAGAAAAACCTGAAATATAGAGTTTAGTATCAAAAATTTGAACATTACCAGCAGGTGTTGGTAATAACAAACCTCCGTTATTATCATCCATCAGTGGCTGATTAAAATTAGCCGCTCCACCTGCCAATTTCATTTGTTGAGCAATCATAGACGGATAAGACTCGTTTTGGCCATCTAGATAGAGTGCCCCATCTCTATACCCAGAGGTAAGAGAGTTTCCTAATGCTACATACTTTGTAAAGTCTGCTGTACCATTTGTAACTTTTACATCTTTTACGTCTGTATCGAATTCTGTATTACAACTTACGGTAAAAAGCAATCCGGCAACAGCTAAAGAAGAAATTAATATCTTTTTCATAGTTTTTTAAAATTAAAATGCATTATATGATAAACCTAGACCAAAGTACATTGCTTTAGCTTTAGCCTGTCCATAAAAATTGTAATATGCGTTCTTTACTTGTCTTGATTCTGGGAAAGAAATAGCAGCTGCTAAATCTACACCAAGCTTTCCAAATTTATATCCAATACCTCCCGTTATTACGCTTGCATCAAAAGAAGGTGTTTCAGGGATAAAATATTCATCTGTGTAAGGAGACTCATCATAATAGTAACCTAATCTTCCGGCAAATTTGTCTGAAAACATATATTGAGTACCGAATCTAAATGTTTTAGCATTATGGAAATTTTTAGGAGTACTTAATACCGTTGGATCTGAAGGATTATTGGTTGCAATAGGTGCATTAGCAAAATCCAGAGTCAATTTATTATATCTCTCCCAACCATGATAATTGAAATCAGCAGAAACTAACCATTTTGGGGTAACTCTATAGGTAAGACCAATCGTATATTCATCTACCAAAGGTAGTGTAGCCGTAAAACCATCTTGTCCTTGTGCATTTAATCCTAAATTAGGATAAAGAGCAGAAGAAATATTAAAAGTTGCTGTACCTTTTTTAGCCTTCATTTCTACTGGAGAGCGATAAGCAATGCTTACATCTAGATTATCACTTGGTTTTAAATAGAAACCTAAACCAAAACCAGTTCCAGAAGCTTTATCATCTTTAATATTGAATGTTCCGCCTAATTGATTTACAGCTTTATCCCAATCTACCAATCCTTTGGCATAGATAAAACTACCTCCTATTGCAGCCCATTCATTAAACTTAAATGATACCATTGGTTGAAAGTAAAAACTCTTCAATTCCATTTTTTGTACCATTTCATTACCTGCCCAATTATCCGCCCATTTTACAGTACTCCCAAAAGGTGTAGTTACACTAAGACCTACAGAAACCGTATTGTTTACCTTATACGCAATAGCTGCATAAAGAGGTGTACCCAATGGATTATCTGTTTTGAAAGATTGAAGGGTAGATAAATTTTGATATTCTACTTCGGATTTTGCACCGAATGCGCCTACTGCAACACTCAGTTTGTTGGGTATAAACGATATCCCTGCAGGATTGAAAAACGCCACACTCGCATCATCTGCGTGGGCACTAGTGTGCGCCATAGCAAGCTGTTTCACTCCTTGCAAAGAAACTCTAAAACCTCCAGCATAAGTCATAACGCCGGCTAATAGAGCTGTAGTTATTAAAATTCTTTTCATGTTATTTAATTATTAATGCGTCAAATATAAAATTAATTTATATATAAATGTTAATATTAAATTAAAAATATTAAACATTTTGCCACCAAATCTATTTGTTTACATTAATCTTTTCTCAAATAAAAAAAATAAAATATTGATTAACAGTAATTTAGTTATCTTAAAACCCAAGAAAATTAAACGCTTGTTTAGTTAATTTTTTGTTAAACAATCATTATGTAATGCATTTAAACAGCAATAAAAGCGTTATGAATTCAGTAATAAATTAATCATTTTATTAATTAATACATTATGATTTAACCAAAATCATATAAATAATTAAATTTAAAATTATATAAAACTTCAAAAGAATTTAATTATCTTTCCAAATTAAAAATTATGCTAAATTTGCAAGAATAAATTATAATATATGAGTTGTGGATGTAATACATCCGGAGATTCTACACATTCGTGTGCTACAAAAAGCACTACAGGTTGTTCTAACGTAGATACCTGTGGTAATAGTTATAAATTAAATGTTTTTGACTGGCTTTCTACCATCAAGGCTCCGCAGCAGAATAAATGCGCCTTTGTAGAAGTTAGATTTAAAAATGATAGAAAAAGCTATTATAATAATGTAAACAATCTTCCTTTGCACATAGGAAGCGTGATTACTGTAGAATCTAATCCGGGACATGATATAGGCGTAGTAAGCCTAACAGGAGAATTGGTGAAAATTCAGATGAAGAAAAAAAACTTCAGCGAAGAACTAGCTCCTAAAATATATAGAATCTCTAGCCAAAAAGATGTAGAAATCTGGCAAGAGGCAAGAAAAAAAGAAGAATCTGTAAAAATTCAGGCAAGAAAGATTGCTAAAAATCTTAATCTAGAAATGAAAATTACAGATGTAGAATATCAAGGAGATGGCGCCAAAGCCACTTTTTACTATACCGCAGAAGGTAGAGTAGATTTTCGTATGCTTATAAAAGAGTATGCTTCTTCTTTCAAAACGAAAATTGATATGAAGCAGATTGGTTACAGACAAGAATCTGCAAAAGTGGGAGGAATAGGTTCTTGTGGTAGAGAATTATGTTGTTCTACTTGGCTTACAGATTTCAGATCTGTGAATACCAATGCTGCCAGATACCAACAACTGAGCATTAATCCGCTAAAATTAGCCGGACAATGTGGCAAGCTAAAATGTTGTTTAAATTTCGAGCTTGATAGTTACGTAGATGCACTTAATGATTTTCCATCGTCTAATACAATTTTAGATACAGAAAAAGGAAAGGCATTTTGTATAAAAATAGATGTTTTCAAACGTAAAATGTGGTTTGCATATATGGAAAACTCTATGGCTTGGTATGATATTGATGTATCCGAAGTTAAAAAAATGGTTTCTATCAACAGAAAAGGCAATAAAGCACTTCCGTTAGAAGATTTGAAATCATTTTCGATAGATGACAAGCCAGAAACGGTAGATTTAATCCAAGAAAATAATCTAGACCGCTTCGAAAAGAAAAGAAACAAACAAAGAAATAAAGGAAATTTTCAGCAAAACAATAACAACAAAGCACCTAAAAACAGTGCTGAAAACCAACAAAATACCGCTGAGAAAAGAAACCCTGAACAAAAAGATCAGAAAAAACCTTTCAAACACAAAAAGAAGTTTCCACCAAAAAGAAAAAATAATGAATAAATATTTTTCAATATTTTTCGTTTTTATAGCTCTTGCTAGTTGCTCCAAAGATGGTGAAGCCATTCACATGACCGAAGTAAACAATAAATGGAACAAAAATCAAGAGCAAAAATTTGTTTTGAATATTGATGATACTCAAAACCCAAAAGATGTCATTTTTGTAGTAAGAAATAATAATGATTACCCTTACAGCAATTTATTCTTAATAACCTATTTAAAAGGAGAGAATGACAAAACAACCAAGGTAGATACGCTAAACTATGTTCTAGCAAAACCTACAGGAGAATGGATTGGTACGGGATTTGGTGAGACCAAAGAGATTATGTTTCTATACCGCCATCAGTATAAATTTCCAAAAAAAGGAAAATATGTGGTGGGTATAAAACACGGGATGAGAACCAATAATCTAATAGGCATAGAAGATATAGGAGTAAAAATTGAAAATTCAACTCAACCATAATTATATATGGAAAACAAGATAAAACAAGGAAGCACGCATACATTTCCGCTTCCTCCTAAAAACAATAATAAACCTAGTTTCAAAAAATGGATTAAATACATTTGGACAGGTTTAGCAGCGGTAGTTCTAGGTATTGCCTTTCTATTTTTTGCTATATCCCAAGGTTTTTTAGGTGATATGCCCGAGGTACAAGAGCTAGAAAACCCGGATATTTATGTGGCCTCAGAAATTATCTCTTCTGATGGTGTACAATTAGGGAAATTTGAGAAAGAAAAAACCATCCCTATTACTTACAAAGATTTACCTCAACACCTTATTTATGCGCTTCAAGCCAAAGAAGATGAGCGTTTTAGAGAACACTCTGGGATTGATATGAAATCCATCGCTAGAGCCATAAGATATGGCGGAGCTAGAGGTGGTGGTTCTACCATTACACAACAATTAGCAAAATTACTTTTTACCGGAAATGCCTCTCAAAATAAAATTCAAAGAGCCTTTCAAAAACTGAAAGAATGGGTAGTTGCGGTTAGTCTTGAGAAAAGATATACTAAAGAGGAAATTGTAACACTTTATTTCAATAAATTCGATTTCCTACATAACGCTAATGGTATAGAACTCGCATCAAAAATTTATTTTAATAAATCTGCTAAAGACCTCAATCTCTCTGAAGCAGCTACTTTTGTTGCAATGCTCGAAAACCCAAGAAGAAATAACCCTATTCGTAATATGGATAGAGCTATCAAAAGAAGAAATGTAGTTCTAGACCAAATGCTAGAAACAGGTTACATAGACCAAGCTACCCACGATAAAGTAGTAGAAGAACCTATTACCGTTGATTTTCACCCAGTAGAAAACGTAAGCGACGGATATTCTGCTTATTACAAATTTTTCTTAAGAAAAGAAATTCAAAAATACTTAGAAGAATATGAAAAAGAAACGGGTAAAAATGTAAATCTTTTCCGTGATGGATTAAAAATTTATGTTACTCTAGATTCTAAAATGCAAAAATATGCAGAAGAAGCTATTAAAGAACATTTAACAAATCTTCAAAAAGGCTTTGATGCAGAACAAAGAAGAAATCCTAATAGACCTTTCTATTTCTTAAAGAAAAATGAAATAGACAAAATTATGCTTCAGGCAATGAAACGTACTGGTAGATACAAACAGTTAGCAGCAGCAGGAGTATCAGAAGATTCTATTATGATTGATTTTAAAACTCCTACCAAAACCTCTATTTTTACTTGGGAAGGAGAAAAAGAAACAGAAATGTCTCCTTACGATTCTATAAGATATCACAAACAAATTGCACAAGCAGGGCTTATGTCTATGAATCCCGGAACTGGGGAAATCAAAGCTTGGGTTGGTGGTATAGATTGGCAGCATTTTCAATATGATCATGTGAAACAAGGGAAAAGACAGGTAGGTTCTACCTTCAAACCATTTGTTTATGCTACCGCAATTATGAATTTAGGAATGACACCTTGTTCTACTGTTTCTAACGCTACTTATACTAAAGGAAGTTGGAACGTAAAAGGGAATGGAGCTAATCTTACTTTGAGAGACGCACTTGCTCAATCTCAAAACCCAGTTGCTGTAAGATTAATGGATATGGCGGGCTCTGACAATGTAATTAAACTAGCAAGAGATTTAGGTGTAACCGAAGAAATTCCAAGAGGCCAACTTGCTGTTGCTTTAGGTTCTTCTGATATTACTATTTACGAAATGCTAGGTGCTTACAGTACCTTCGGAAACTTTGGAAATTATGTAAAACCAGAAATGATTTGGCGTATAGAAGATGCCAATGGTAGAGTAATTAAAGAAGTTAAAAACGATACTAGAGAAGTAATGAACGAAAAATACGCCTACACCATGGTTGACCTGATGATGGGAGTTACTAAATTTGGTACTGCTTCTGGCGAACTCAGAAGATTAGGAGTCCCTGAAAGCGTTGAAATTGCAGGTAAAACTGGTACTACACAGAACAATTCAGATGGTTGGTTTATGGGGATTACCCCAAATCTAGCTACTGGAGTTTGGGTTGGTTGGGAAGATAGAGCTACACACTTCTTTAGTACAGGAGAAGGACAAGGTGCTAGAATGGCACTCCCAATTTGGGGAATATTTATGAAAAAAGTATGGGCAGATAAATCGCTTGGGATTTTGCCAGAAGACAAATTTATAAAACCATCTGATTGGAGCGGCGGTTGCGATGACCTTAGAGGAATGGGCGGTGGATATGGTGACGAAGGCGGTTTACAGACTCTAGACCAAATCAAAAACCCGAGACCTAAAGAAGAAAAGCAAAAAGCAAAACCAAAAGAGGAAAATCTAAATGACAAGTTGAATAAAGACGAAGTAAACTTTAATCAATAAAATATATAAACCGTTTCAATATTTTTGAAGCGGTTTTTTGTTGCAAATCTTGTAGTTTTGCAAAATGAATTTAGACAAAATTACTCAAAGATATTTAGAAATTTTCCCAGGAGATTTTTCTGGAAATCCCGCTCAAAGACAAACACCCAATTTTCTATTTGCACTCACAGAAATCTATGGTTTTAAGAAAGCTCAATTGCTCCATTTTAATAAAAATTTAGCAAAAGAAATAGGACTTGGAGAAATTGAAAATCAACAAGATAAAGA